>Ga0272448_1000246_pt1 | contig 83949 bp, 83 predicted proteins | sample YNPCB0191_FD_202220 | JGI IMG/M metagenome (GOLD analysis project Ga0272448, IMG submission 202220) | Hot spring sediment microbial communities from Yellowstone National Park, WY, United States - YNP-CB-019-1 | ecosystem: Environmental > Aquatic > Thermal springs > Hot (42-90C) > Sediment...
CTTTGGATCATGGGTCCGGGGAGAACAGACCGATGCAAGCGACCTGGACATACTCGTGGAGTTCACTGAGCCTCCAGGTCTCATCTCATTCCTTACTCTTGAAGAGGAACTGAGCACTCGCCTGGGCCTGAAAGTAGACCTCGTGATGAAAGGATCACTCAAACCGGTGATTGGAACCCGAATCCTTCGCGAGGCTGTACCGGTATGAAAGCCCCGCGTCAATCGATTGATTATCTGAACGATATCATCGGCGCTATAGAGAAGGCAGAGGCATTCTCCTGTGGTATGACCATTGATGAGTTCCTTGCCGATGACAAGACACTCTATGCAACCGTGAGAGCAATCGAGATCATCGGAGAGGCATCAAAACATGTCCCTGAAAGTGTCAGGGAAAGGTACCCGGACCTGCCATGGAAGCAGATGTCCGGGATGAGGGATAAATTGATACATGCCTATTTTGGAGTTGATGCAACGGTGATATGGAAAACCGTCAGGGAAGATATTCCCCTCATCAAAAATGCCCTGCAGCGGGTACTCACAGAGACTTCTTCCTGATCTCCTGTACCTGCAATTTTGGAGCGAATTCTTTCCACTCTCTCCAGCAGGGAGAGTGGAGCCCGATTTCCGACGACGACGATGCGTACACCACCTTCCTCACCCCACACTCCCTCGCCGCCACGTGCACCGCAAGCGTCCCGTTCACGGCTCGACGTCGTTCGTGGCGACCGGGTTCCGGATCGATCGTGGCACGGAGGGGATGGCCGCCTGGTGGAAGGTGCCGTCTCCATTCCTGAAGGTGTCTTTCAGGAGACCGGGATCGGTGATGCTCCCCTGCACAAAGTGAAAACAGGATGGTCACACAAGTGCCGGAGATTACCCCTCTTCCCCCAAAAAGAAATTATCGACGACTGTCACGTCATGGCACTGGTCGGGCAGGTATTCCGTGATATGCGGCCCGATGAACGCGGCACCGCCGGTGACGGCGTATTTTTGGGCTTATTCGTGCAGGCCTGATACTCCCGTTCACCATCCCTCGCTTCATGATACCCCGCAGAAGTTTTTCTTTCTCTGACCGGTCATTTTTATCTTTCATCCTGGGAAAAATGGAAAAGTCAAACGTGTTACAGGGGATTTTATCAACCTTTTCTCCTGATAATTTTCTCTTTTTTGAGCAGGCGGAACCAGCCCGGAGGTGGTGATGAACGATCGCCGGTCATCCATGTACGGGAATACTTCCCGGAATGCTCCTTCCAGGCTGGATACCGCTTCCCCGATTGTTGCTTTATGGCCGGGCAGTTCCACCCCGGGACACTCAAGGCACCATCTCCCTCTTCTCCTCCATGAACGACTGCGGCAGGCGTTTCCATGGCCAAATCCCATCACCACTTTCTATCGCACAGACGAGAAAGGTGAGCCACGATCCTCCCGCTCGCCCCCGCCTCCCCAAAGATCATGCTCCTCTCCTTCCTTTGCCTAAACGTCCTGATCGCCTCCCCGATCCTCTCCCTGTCTGCACCGACGAGCACGTTCCAGCCGTCATCGACCGTCTCCACCCACTCGGTCGTGTCGCGGAGCGTGATGCACGGCACCCCGAGCAGGTACGCTTCCTTCTGGACACCCCCCGAGTCCGTGAGGATCGTGTCCGCATGGGCCATGGCCTGGAGCATGTCGAGGTACCCGAGCGGTTCCGTTGCAATGATGTTTGCCGGCAGGTGGTTCCAGGATCCGTATTCCGTGAGCACCTTCCTCGTCCGGGGATGGGCGGGAAAGGGGACCGGGACTTCGGCATCCCCGAGTGCCGCCATGATGGACTCCATGTGCTCCCGGTTATCGGTGTTTGCCGGACGGTGGACGGTGAGGACGAGGTACTTGTGACCGGACAGGCCGAACCGTTCCAGGACGCGGGACCGGCGTGCAGCCACCTGCCTGGTGTGGAGGAGGGCATCGACCATGACGTCCCCGACCCGGTGGACCCCTTTCGTGATCCCCTCATCCCGGAGTTTCCGGACCGCGTTTTTGGTCGGGCAGAAGAGGAGGTCCGATAGGTGGTCGGTCACGACCCGGTTTACCTCCTCGGGCATGGTGCGGTCAAAGCTCCGGAGGCCTGCCTCGACGTGGGCGACAGGGATATGGAGCTTGGCGGCGGCAAGGGCCCCGGCAAGCGTGGAGTGGGTATCGCCGAAGACGATCACCATATGGGGTCTTTCCTTGAGCGGGACGTCCTCGACCCGGGCAAGGATCTCGCCCGTCTGCATCCCTTGCGGGTCGGAACCGACGCCGGGGTTGTAGTCAGGCCGGGGTATCTCCAGCCCGGAGAAGAAGACATCTGACATCTCCGGGTCGTCGTGCTGGCCGGTGTGCACCAGGACCCCGGTATGTTCCCTCCGCAGTTCCCGCGAGAGCGGTGCGCACTTGACGAACGGGGGCCGTGCCCCGACGACCGTGACGACGTTCACCAGGTTTTCCGGTCAGAATCAGTTAACCGCGTTTCAGTGAGAAGCTGTCGTTGAGGGTGCAGTCCGGGGATACAGGCGGCTTTTTTGGACAGGGATGGAAAATATGACGGTGTGCGCAGGGGATTCATTCCTTATCTGATGATAATTTTATAAGGAATATTTGTAAACTAATAATAATCATATAACTAAGGAGAGTGATTATGACAAGTAAAACAAAAATATCAGAGGGATATTCCACCGTACTTCCCGCTGAAATCAGGAAAGCGCTGAATCTCTCCCCGGGAGATATACTCCAGTGGGATGTAGAGGATGGCATCATCAAAATCCAGCCCCGGAAAAAGGTGACACTCGAGGGGATCTGCGGTATTATCAGTGCAGGGGGAGATGCGGTGATGGACAAAAAGAAGATCCAGTCCGGGGAATGATGATCTTCGTTGATTCCTCATTTTTTATTGCGCTTGTCGATCGAAAGGATCAATGGCATTCTGCCGCAAAGTCACTCCTTCCCACCCTGACCAGCGAGACAATTCTCGTTTCAGACCTGGTCATCGTCGAATCCGTAACTGTCATTGGCAGGCGCAGCGGGGGCAAGGCGGGAGAACAGCTCTATCATTATTTCATGGACAATTGCGACTGTGTGATTACCGATCAAAAAATTCTCGATGGCGGCATGCAGGTATTTCTTCGCTATGACGGGACACTGTCGGTCTCTGATGCCGTATCAGTCTTTATCATGAAGAAAAAGAATATCGACAGAATCTTCTCATTTGATTCAGATTTCGATAAAGTTGAGGGGATCATCAGGGTACATGAGCCCTGACGAAGTACTCCCCCGTTGGGTAATCACCGACACCCCGGAATTATTTCGCCAATATCGCGGTGGCATCCTAAAGACCAATCCCTCCATGCAGGACAAGAGACGGGGGATCGCCCTGCTCCGGAGTCACAACGACCAGGTCAACTGCCTGAACCACCCCATGCAATGTCATGGGACTGCCTTTCAGCAACCGTACATGGATTGCAGGTACTGGGCTTGGTCACCAGGAGGTCCCGATCGCTTTGCGGTCCCCTCTCTCTCCGTGCTGCTGAGCCAAACAGGATAATTTTTTGCGCTTCGTTATTTCGAGTGGGTAGTGAAGAACCAACCGGGGGACATCGCCCCACACCCCGATTACGATAGGTGCCGTCGCCCCCGACGGGGCGCCCCCGCGGCGGTTCAGTGACTGTATGCAGTGACTGCGTAAGATCTTGTTTTGAGGGATTGGTGTCTGAAAGTTCCACTGGAACTAGTGCTTAAATTGCTGGATATAATTCGGTTGGTTTTTCCTATTGGGAGTGTACAGTGACTGTGTAGGATCGAAGTTCCGTTTTTGCAGTAAGATCCTTAACACTACCTCCCCCAGATTGAGAAGGAGATCAGGATCATTCGTGAAAGAGATCTCTTTTCGCCGGTATGCTGATTTTACACACCATAAGGACTCTTCACGCACAGATTTCAATACTCCAAATTCCCCTACCCGGCAGTAATACTCCCCTGCCAGTTTCGAGACGGCATACGGCGATTTTGGATTTGTTATCATCCCCTCCACCTTCGGCAGGGCCGGTGTCTCGACGAACACCGATGAAGACGACGCATACACCGCCTTCCTTACTGCTTTCCCGCCACGAGCACCGCAATTGTGTCGTTCAGCCTCGACGTCGTTCGTGGCTCGCCCTGATCTCTGATTGATCGCGGGACGGACGGAATCGCAAACTGGTGGAAGATGCCGTCCGCATCACGGCAAATATTCCAATGAGACCGGGATAGGAGACGACCTCAATATTTTTCAACAGATATACCGGGGATTTTCGAAAAATGAGCGTCACGGGTGACAATCACACCATCGTAACAAAGTGCGATAGCCGCGATAATCTCATCGAAATCGCCTGCCTTTATCCCCTCTCGGGACATTTGTGCCGAGATCTCCCCGAATACCGGAAACACCTCGTCGGTGACGGGAAGAATGGGTATTTCCCTAAGGATTGATCTGATGAGGGAGAGGTTATGTTCTACCGAGGACGAGAGATACACTCCGCGGTACAGCTCAAGAATATTCATGCAGGTCGTCGCAAGAAATACACCCCTTTCTTCAAGCTCGGTGAGCTTCCGGCAGGCTGTCGGGCGTTTTCTGAGAAGATCGACCAGGAACGTCGTGTCCAGTACTGGCATTGTTCAGATTTCTGCTTTACGGACCTTCCAGCTTCTCATCTCCTTTGAGGCCGACTCGATTGAGGTGGCGAGATCCTCTTGCGGGTGGATGGTCTTTAAAACTTCTGAAAGCGCACGGCGACGGGGATAGTACTTCATGATGACTTCTGAAAAGCTCATCCTGTCGGATTCCTTGAGACTTTTCAATACCTCGTAGGCTTCTTCGCTGATACTGATGGTCCGGGTGGGCATAGAATACACATATGTGTATGTATAATGATATTATTTTTCTCCATCATGAGAATGGTGCAAAACGTCACCAGCACCGCGATCGCCCGTTTCCACTATTAACGAAGGTGGTTGTGAGTTAGCTCCTGGTCGAACGCGGACCGGAGGGGTGGTCGCCCTCGTGGAAGATGCCTTGAATATCACCCGGTGTCGGGGGTGGTAAAAAAAAGGACCCTTCCCCGTCCCGTTAAGTTCATCCACGGCCTCCTGGTTCCGGCGGTAGCCGATCTCGTTCAGGTGCCGTGCGAATACCCCGGCGAGGGGAAGCCCGACGTAGCCGGGCCAGACGACGCAGATGGTACTTTGTCTCTTTCCCGGGCGTACGTGGCACCTCTCCTCATGAATGGTATGATGGAGATGAGATGATAGCTGCTCTGTTCCAGGTGGGAGAAGGAATTCTTAAACGCACGCTCATTTACTCGCGATTTCAGAATACCGGGGGGAGATGATCACGCGGTCCAGGTCCGGAAATTGAGGTGTGGGCGATGCGGGTTACCTGGCTTCAGGGCCTCCAGCACCCAGTAGACTCTGGAACTCGGTAGCACGCCGATCCTGGAAGACACCGGCCGCAGGCTTCGGGACAGGCATTTCCACCGGTATGCCATTTTTCACTGACAGGACAGAGGCTGCGGAGATGTATGGCATGTCAGTATCCCGGCATCCGGGGCAGCAGGTGCTTCCGTTTAGGTGATTGGAGAGGGAAAAGGTATTCTCCCTTCCCAGGAGGGGTTTACCTGGATTATGAGGGTCAGGAACAACCCCTGCGGCGACAGACACTCCGGGAACCGGATGGTAGATATCCTGGTGGATGAGGGGTCGGGAATATGATGCAGAATGACTCACTCTGCACCAATTTCAGTCAGGATATTACCGTTTTAGCATTTCAACAAATTCTTCGCGGGACATCCCTGCCTGTTTCATGATAGAGTGGAGTGTCCCTGCGGGGAGGGGATTTCTTTTCGGCACGATAACCAGATGTTTCGTTCCCTGAGGATCAGTCCTGTAAAGTGCAGTATGACTTCCCTTTCCCCTATGCGGGGCATATTGAAAACCAACAGAAAGGAGTGCTTTGATGAGTTTTGTCGATGAAACCCGGGGGATACCATTCATGCATTGATCTCGATGGTTGCCTGGAAACGAAGCGTTGCCGTCAGTGCCGGACGGATCTCCTCAAGCATTCCAAGCTCCCTTGCGTTCTCGAGATACAATGAGACCGCCTCCTTTAGATTTGCGAGAGCTTCCCCTGGAGTATCTCCACAACTTGCCACATCAATCTCGGGACAGACGGACACATATACCCCATCTTCTTCCCATATCGTTGCACTGAGTGAATATTTCTCCATCGAATGAAGAATAATATCATTCTCTTATTCATAAGTATTTTTCTGAGTTGTTAAACAAAGCCAGGCCCGACGGCGCAGACGATCATGTCCTTTATCTCTTTCGTGGGCGTGCGTGATACCTCCCCTCATGAAGGGGATGATAGAAAAGAGACGATACCTGCTCTGGTCCAGGGAGGAGAAGGAATTCTTAAACACACGCTCATTTACTCGCGATTTCAGAACACCGGAAGAGTGACGATCTCATGGGCATAACGGATACAGGCGAGAATATCCTCGTGTTCGAGCATGGGATACTCCTCCAGGATGGTTGCTTCCTGCCACCCGGATGCAAGAAGTTCGAGCACGAGATCGACAGGGATGCGTGTCCCCCGGATTACAGGCTTGCCGGCAAGGATGGAGGGATCCAGGATAATCCGTGAGACGGGATCCATAAGTACCAATCGAGAGGGGAAACTATTATACTTATGCACTTACCCTGAAATGCTACCCCGATACTCCGGGAACTCCTCTCGCTCGTTCCCCCAATGGTATCACGACCAGTGCATATCTGCCGTCACGGCGGAAGGAAGGATCGAATAGTGACCGCATCCGTGCGGTACGGACATCAGCTTTCCCCCCTTTACTCTAATTCATCGACTGAAACCTTACTCCGGACCCGCCTTTAATGGGATCATTTCTGTTGCCGTTTCACTTCGTCATCGTGAATTCGCCTCTCTACTGTATCGTGTACCCGGAACTGCCCCAAATCTCTCCCCGTTCTCATCTCATGTCCAAGTGAAGTAATCTGCCCATCACTTGAAGCCTGAATTAGTATTCCGGGAGTCCCGGTCACCGGAAGTCCAAAAAGACCTTGCAGCCCTCGCCAACGGAGCATGTACCAAACTGGATCAGGAAAATCACCAGAATTATGTCCTTTTTCTCTCTATACCAGGGATTGAAAGATAATGATTGTGGAAAAACGAAACGGGTATCTATGGCGCGGAAGGGGAAACTTTTCGACCGATGGTGTCCTCTTTCCATGGCATCTTCCCGGTACCTTCTGCAGCCAACGGTGGTGAATATCCCATTTTTACGAAAAAGTTCTGCATGACTTTATAGTAAAACTAATAATTGATCGAATTATTAATAGTAAAACAATAGTGATATCGATGAAAACTGTCACCGTCTCCTCGAAGTTCCAGGTTGTCATCCCGGAAGAGATAAGGAAAAAAGTGGAGATAAAAGCGAACCAGAAATTGGTTGTTGTTGAAAAGGATGGCGTGATACATCTGATCCCCCAGCGCCCCGTGAAGGAGATGAAGGGTTTTTTGAAAGGAATGTCCGGTGAAGAGATACGGGATGAGGGGGAGAGATTTTGATTGTGCTGGATTCTTACGGCTGGATTGAGTATTTCAGGGACGGCCCCCTCGCGGAACGGTATGCGAAATACATTGAAGACGCAAATGAAGAAAATACTGCGATTCCAACCATCGTAGTGTACGAAGTCTATAAAAAAATAAAGAAGGAAGCGAGCGAAGAAAGGGCCTTCGAAGCATATGCGCAGCTCATGAGGGCAAAAGTCATTTCTCTTGATTCGAACCTTGCACTCGATGCTGCGGATGTGAGCTTGAAATCAGGATTGAATATGGCAGACGCAATCATTTATGCAACAGCAAAACGGGAAGGAGCACGACTCGTGACGAGCGATACCCATTTCAAAAATTTCAAGGATGTGGAATTTATCATAGGATAAACCATCCCGGCACACAGTCTGCCTGGTGAATTGTCCTGTCAAAAATGTGTCAACGGGGTCACGCTCGACAGAAGAAGAACTCCGCGACTACCTGCTCAAAGCATACCGCGAGTACAGGGAATTGGGATAGTACCATTGGATTTCTGACATGTATTTTCCGTCCCGGATATGCCAGGGACCTTCTTTGATAACTTCCTTTCATAATCGAGGATTTAAAAAACCCCCCCCTAGAACCGGAAAAAACCTGGCTGTGTCACAAGGTCGGCTGATAACGTGCCAGCAGGAAAGGGTCCGGGTTATCCCAGCTGACACGTATTCCGGTCACGAGAGAAGTGAGTCAGTTAAACCTCGCGGTGGCAGGTCTATCATCACCCGGAGAGTGGGGGCCAGCCCCCCTTTTGGTTCACAATCAATCACTCACAATAGCACAGAGCCAAAGATTGCACGACATCTCACCCGGTCGGCCGCTCTCACTTGCAGGAAGACCTGGGTTCCCCGTACCCTGCAGGCACCCGTTCTTCCCCCTCTCATTCTCCCACCACAACGTCGTACACCGCGTGCCACCGCCCGGGGGAATAGGAGCGGACGAATCGCTCGGTCACCTCCCTGGCGGGGAGGGCGTCCCGGATCGCGGGGAGGAACTGGCCTTCCTCCTCCTGGAGGGCATAGAGGTGGATGGTGGTCCCCGGGTGCGAGAGGGAAAAGGCGTGGCGCAGGAAGCGGAATGCCCCGAGGGGGAGGTTCATCACGATCCGGTCGAACGTCCACGGGAGGAGGGCAGGGAGCCGGGCGGCGTCGGAAAAGACCGGGAGGACGTTTCGGCCATGGTTCCGGTGGATGTTTCCCACGAGGAGCCGGATGGCGCCCGGGTTGAGGTCGCACGCAACGACCAGGGACGCCTTTCCTGCCAGGGTGAGTGCAAACGGTCCCACGCCGGCGAACATGTCGAGCACCCGCTCGCCGGGCCCTGCGAGGGCAAGGACCCTCTGGCGCTCGGTGGAGAGGCGGGGCGAGAAGTAGGCGACAGCAAGGTCGATCGAGAACGCAAGGCCGTGTTCGCGGCAGATGGTCTCGGTCGTGTCCTTCCCGGCGAGGACCATGAACCGCCGGGTCCTGTACTCCCCTTCGACGTCCCCGAGGGGATAGAGGGCCGTGTGGAGGGAGGGTCGGGAGGCAAGGAGGCGTTTTGCACCATCAGGGTCGGGTTCCGGGAGGACCGCGATCCCCCCGATCATCTCGTGGCGGGGGAGGTCCGGCGGCGGGGCCAGGGCCTCGAACTCTTCCCGGACCGCCCCCTCGCATGCTTCCCGGACGGGAAAGAGGACCCACTCCCCCTCCTTTCGGGGCCGGAGGGAGGGGTCAAGGAGCCCGCGGGAACGCAGGTCCTGCCGCACCTGCTCTGCCCCCGTCTTCCTCACCCGCACGCACCACTGCTCCCTGATCTCGTCCATCCTTTCCTAGTACTCCTGGGACTCCTGCAGGAAAAAGGGATGGTGTCTCCCGGAAAGAAAGGTTATGCACCACCCGCCCCCATGGTGGTACATGGACAAGTACCTCGAGCGGATCAAGGCAGGGTCGCTTCGGCTCTATGCCCTCGAGCAGGAACTTCCACCAAAGGACGCCGTTGACCTCCGGCGGCGGTACATCGAGGGGGAGACCGGGGTATCGCTCGCGAAGGTGGGGTCATTTACCATCGCGATCGACCGGGTGGCACGCAAGAACTGCGAGAACATGGTCGGGACTGTCCAGGTCCCTGTCGGGGTCGCCGGGCCCCTCCGTGTCCGCGGGGAGTACGCGACCGGCGAGTTCTACCTGCCACTCGCGACGACCGAGGGGGCCCTGGTCGCCTCGGTGAACCGCGGGTGCGCCGCGATCACGCGGGCCGGGGGTGCAGATGTCCGCATCCTCCGCGACGGGATGACGCGGGCACCGGTCTTTTCCACGCGGAGCGTGGCCCATGCCCGCGAGGTCGCCGACTGGGTCGCGGCCCACCCTGGTGAGCTTGCCCGGGCCGCGGAGTCGACGACGTCCCACGGGAAGTTCCTTGGCGCAACCTGCACGGTCGTCGGGACATCGGTCTTCGTCCGGATGGAGTTTGACACAAAAGACGCCATGGGCATGAACATGGTCACCATCGGGAGCGAGAAGGCCGCGGAGGTGATCAGCGCCGCGACAGGGGCCCGGCTCGTCGCCCTCTCCGGGAACCTCTGCACCGACAAGAAACCTGCCGCCGTCAACGTCGTCCGGGGGCGGGGGCGAAGCGTCGTCGCGGGCGTGTTCCTCCCCGACGATCTCATCGCCGCGGTCCTCAAGACAGATGCCCGGTCCCTCGTCGAGGTGAACACGCGGAAGAACCTCCTCGGGTCTGCCGCTGCCGGGTCCCTTGGGTTCAATGCCCACGCGGCAAACGTCGTTGCCGCCCTCTTCATCGCGTGCGGGCAGGACCCGGCCCACGTGGTAGAGGGGAGCCTCGCGACCACGACCGCCGATCCTGCAGAGGGGGGCGTGTACGTTGCTGTTACCCTCCCCGACCTCCCGGTCGGGACCGTGGGTGGGGGGACAGGCGTCGAGACGCAGGCCGAGTGCCTCTCGCTGCTCGGCGTTGCCGGGAGCGGCGACCCCCCGGGGACTCACGCACGGAAACTGGCCGAGATCGTGGCCGCCGGTGTCCTTGCCGGCGAACTCTCGCTCCTCTCGGCACTCGCCGCCCAGCACCTGGCCCGGGCCCACAAAACCCTCGGGCGGTAGGGCCTTACCCGAACCACTTCATCATCACGATCGCGTCCTCGCCGTTGGCGTAGTACCCGGCGATGCGGAGCACCGGCCGGTACCCAAGCCTCCGGTAAAATGCCTGGGCTGGCTTGTTGGAGAGGCGGACCTCGAGCTGGACGCCGGTGGCAAGGCTGACCGCAAACTGCTGCTCTTCCCGTGCGACGAGGCGGCGGCCGATACCCTTTTTCCGGACCTGCGGGTCCACGGCGAGGTTGCAGATATGGCCGTAGACCTCTTCCCCGGTGTCCTCGAGCCCCCCGACGATGAACCCGACGACCCGGTCGCCGGCAGTGGCGACAAAGAAGGTCTCCGGGTAGAGCGGGAGCGTCTCGGCAAAGATGGCGGCGCTCCATGGGTCGGGGAATGACTCCTGCTCGATCCGGGCGACGTGCACGATGTCCCCCGGCCGTGCCCTGCGGATGGTGACTTCCGGGAGCATGTGACCCTGTGATCACCCCTTGATCTTCATTGCTCTAATATACTGCGAGGGAGAATGTATGAGGGAGACGCCCAGAGATGGTGGAGATCTTTCGTTTTAGAGCGGTGTGCCCCGGCCCTGCCCTCGCTCCCCGGGTCGCCGCGGTCCCGTACGACGTGGTGACGAGGGACGAGGCAGCCGCCTCCATCCGCGACAACCCCTTCTGCTTCCTGCGCATCAGCCGGGCAGATGCCGAGCTCCCCGGGGTCCCTGCCTCGGACGAAAGGGTCTACAGACGGGCCCGCGAGACATTCGAGTCGTTCCTGCGCGAAGGGATCCTCTCCCGGGACAGGTCGCCCGGCATGTACCTCTACCGGGTGACGGGAAACGGCAACGACTTCCTGGGCCTCGGCTGCACGGTCGCGACCCGTGACTACGAGGAGAACATCATCCGCCGGCACGAGCTCACCCGCGTGGAGAAGGAGGAGGACCGGACCCGGCACATCGACGCCGTGAACGCCCATACCGGCCCGGTCGTCCTCCTCTACGCCGACCGTGACGGGCTTGCCGCCTCTCTCGATACTCTCTGGAAGAAGATCGGGCAGGTTGACCTGGAAGTGCCTGCCCCTGACGGGACGGTCCACCGCATCATGCGGGTGACAGCCGAAAAAGACCTTGCCGCCCTCGAGGAGGCCTTTGCGCCAGTCCCGCGCCTCTATATCGCCGACGGCCACCACCGGGCAAAGTCTGCCGTCAACGTGGCCGGAAAGAGGAAGGTGGAGGGGAGGTTAACCGACGAGGCGACACGGTTCCTCGGCGTCCTCTTCCCGCACGACGGCGTGAAGATCCACGGGTACAGCAGGCTCGTCTCTGACCTGGCCGGGATGACACCCGGGGAGTTCCTGGGGCGACTCGGGGAGAAGTTCTCGGTCGAGCCACGCGGGGAGGTGGACACCCGGGCGTTCCACATCCCGCCCCGGTGTGTCCCGGCCGATGCCTTTTGCATCTTCCACGTGTTCCTGGGCGGGAAATGGTACGAGTGCACCCGCCCGCGGGAGAACGCCGCCGACCCAATCGCGTCCCTCGACGTCTCCGTCCTCCAGCGGGAGGTGCTCGAACCCCTCCTTGGGATCAATGACCCCCGCCGCGACCCGCGGCTCCAGTACCTCGGCGGTGCCCGGCCGCTCGCAGACCTGATGGAAAGGGTCCTTTCTGGTGACTATGCCGTTGCGTTCGCGATGCAGCCCGTGAAAGTCGAGACGGTGCTCGCGATCGCGGACGCCGGTGGGATCATGCCACCCAAGTCGACATGGTTTGAGCCAAAGCTCCTCTCGGGCCTTGTGGTGCACACCCTGGACTGATCATCACCGTTCCGCAAGGGAGGACCGTCCCCCGGCAACGGGGACCTTTTTTTCGTCATCGGTCCACCAGTATGTACTATGATTACCATTGCACTCCCGAAGGGGAGCCTCGAGGAACAGACGCTCCTCCTCTTCCGCGAGGCGGACCTCGAGGTCAAGAGGACCGAGCGGGACTACAACCCGGTGATAGAGGACAGCCGCATCAGCAAGGTGAAGATCCTCCGGCCCCAGGAGATCCCCCGGTTCGTCGAGATGGGGTACTTTGACCTCGGGATCACGGGCCTTGACTGGGTGAAGGAGACCGGGGCCCGGGTGCGGGAAGTCGCCCGGCTCACTTACAGCAAGACCGGGGAAGGGACCGTCCGGATCGTGGTCGCGGTGCACAGGGACGAGCCCATCGACGACGCACGAAATATCCGCCCCGAGAGCCGGGTGACGACCGAGTACCCGGAGCTGACCCGCGAGTACTTCGGGAGGCTCGGCATCCCGGTCCGGATATTCCCCAGTTACGGGGCGTCCGAGGCGAAAGTCCCTGACCTGATGGACGTGGTCGTGGACCTGACCGAGACCGGGTCCACGCTCCGGAGAAACGGCCTCAAGATCATCGGCCAGATCATGGAGTCCTACACCGTCGTGATCGCGAACCGGGAGAGTTTCGGTGACCCCAACAAACGGCGGGCGATCGAGGAGATCGTGACCCTCCTGCTCGGGGTCATCGAGGCCCGGCGCCAGGTCCTCCTCTCGATGAACGTTCCGGCAGGGTCCATGGAGAAGGTGGTCGCCGTCCTGCCGGCCCTGAAGAAACCCACCGTGAGCCGCCTGCACGGGATCGACTACTACAGTATCCAGACCGTCGCGCACAAGAAGGACGTCAATGTCCTGATCCCGAGCCTGAAGGCTGCCGGGGCAGAGGACATCCTCGAGATCCCGATCACGAAAATCGTGAGATAACAACCCCATTTTTGAAAATGGGGCATTATATTCCTATTTCGCAGAATATCAGCATTTTATTTTATTCACCCCCGATAGGCGAAAGAGACCATTTAATCGCCTGGAAGGGGAGAGAGTTTCCGGAAATTTTAAATAGGGGAGTTACTCAACACATCTCCTGAGAAGGGATGAGAAGGGAGAACAGCCCCCAGGTTCCCGGCACGGGTGCCTCCCTCTCGCCCGGTGAAATCCTTTTTCCTGACCTCTTTTTGCCATCCCGGCGTGACCGCACGGCTGATTACCTATGGGACCGCGATAAGGGGGAGGGGGGGTGGCTGACGATCATGGTGGACGGGAGCGGCGATGGCCACAGCATCGCCCTCTTCCCGGGAGAGGAGGTCTTCTTCAGCTACGAGCGGGGTGCCTCCAACAACGATGCCGAGTTCAATGCCGTCATCCTGGCCCTCGAGAACCTCCCGGAACACTCCCGGGCCCGGATCCACACCGACAGCCAGGTCGTGGTCTGGCACCTTGCCGCCGTCTCCCCGCGGCGCCCAGCGACGTATGCCCGGAAGAAGGCACAAATCCAGGACCTGATCGCCACAAAGGACCTCGAGGTCGAGTTCCGGTGGATCCCCCGGAAGGAGAACAGGGCCGACCGGTTCCTGAAGAACTACATCGCGAGCCTCTGCGGGGCCCATGGCACCGAGCCGCTCCACCGCCGCGTCCGCCGGCTCGAGGTCGAGAACGTCCGTCTGAAGGCACGGCTCCGGCGGGCGCTCAAGCTCCTCGAGTCGCGCCCGGTTGCCGCCCGGCCGGGCGGGCGTATGCACCAGGGAGAGCTCTTCCCGGAGCTGCTGTAGCACCCGCTTTGTCCCCGGGGGCCGTGCACATGGTGCCGATGGAGTGCCTGGATGTCTCACGGGTCACAGACCATGCATGTATTTCCCGGGAGACGGGCCACTCTTTCTCCATGGTGAGAGAGAGGAGGGTCGTCCCCGGGGCTAACCGGGATTTTTGGTGTGCAGCCGGGACCAGGGGCCCACGGGGGCCCACCGGCCGGGAGGGGATGATGATTCCGGCATCGTTCCCTGCGGATACAAGAACAGCTCCCACCGGCGGAGCTGGCCAGGGAGTGGCCTGACATGCCGCGCAGGGACGCTGCCCCAGTGGGAGAGTACCTCAGACTTGACATTCCCCTCGATACCCCGCTTACCGGTCCCGAGAAGGGGCTCGTTGATGCGGTCGAGGGGCACGCACGGAATAACGGCTTCTACTTTGAGACAGGGGACAATGACCTCTCCTTCTTTCTCCACGCACTCGACCCCGCCGAGTTTGAGGGTGCCGTCCGTGCCCTGCTCCGCGAACGTGGCGAGAGCGGGGGTGCGACACCCAGGATGCATGGAGTGTTCACCGAGCTGCTCGGAAAGATTGACTCCGTGAGGAGCTACGGGATCCGGGGGGGAAGGCGCATCTACGCGACCTACAACCGGGAGCGGAAGGTGCGGGGGAGGAAGGAGAAGGAGGCGGCGCGGGGGCCCTGGTTCTACGCCCTTGACCACGGGTTCACCCCGGAAAACAACCCCCTGCCCGGGGAGTTCCGGGACCGGGTCATTCGGGGAGACAGCGAGGCGGTGCTCCGGGCGCTCCCCCCCCAGTGCGTCGACATCGTCATCACCTCGCCGCCCTACAACTTCGGCCTTGGGTACGACACGACAGAGGATGGCGTCGACTGGGAACGGTATTTCTCGAAACTCTTTGCGGTATTCGACGAGTGCATCCGCGTCCTGAAGTTCGGCGGGAGGATCATCGTCAACGTCCAGCCATTATTCTCTGACTCCATCCCGAGCCACCATATCATCTCCCACTACTTCATGGAGAAGCGTCTCATCTGGAAAGGAGAGATCCTCTGGGAGAAGAACAACTACAACTGCAAGTACACCGCATGGGGGAGCTGGAAGAGCCCGAGCAACCCCTACCTCAAGTATACCTGGGAGTTCCTGGAGGTCTTTTCGAAGGGGAACCAAAAAAAGGAAGGGTCGCGGGAGAAGGTCGACATCACCGCCGAGGAGTTCAAGAAGTGGGTGGTCGCAAAGTGGTCGATCGCCCCGGAAAAGAGGATGAAGGAGTACGACCACCCGGCCATGTTCCCCGAAGAACTGGTGATGCGTGCGCTGAAGCTCTTCAGCTACGAGGGTGACGTCGTCCTTGACCCGTTCAACGGCACCGGGACCACCTGCGTCGCGGCAAAGAAGCTGAACAGGGGGTACCTTGGGATCGACATCTCCGAGAAGTACTGCGAGACTGCAAAGAGGCGGCTCAAGGAGATCCTGTAAACTGCCGTGCCAGCGAATCCCACCTCCTTTTTGCCGTGTCATTTCACCAGTTCATATTGCTGACCGATGGGTGAATGCGACCTGATTCGGGGTCAAACGAGGAAGATCATGTATCCTTATTCCCCGTGGGATCAGGCACCTGCATCAGTTCATTCTGCATGGACTCCTGCCGTGAGTATTTGCTCACCTTCTCTATGTTCTCAATCGCATTCCGAATATCCTGGAAACGAAGCGAATCGTCTCTCGTACTAGGATTGCTTCCTTCTCCACCTTCTCCTGCACCTCTTTTTGGAGGATTGGCCGGGTAGCGGCATCGCCATGCCTTCCGGGGAGTTGCTCCAGTACGTAAACGAGCACACTGAGATCGAAAAGCATGGAACCGATGAACGGGTGTGAGGTCCTGGAAAGCTCCATTTCGTATGCGAGCACACCGGGGTCGAAAAGGGTACATCCGGAATCCGGCGTGACAGGGAAATCTCTATCGCCTGTTCAGGATGCACTCCCTCCGGCTACCGATCCGAACAGCCGGATATCTGTTGCACCATACCGGGATGCGATCCGTAAGACTTCCCGCTTATTCTTTTCCAGGAGGTCATACACGTCGATATGCCATCACCGTATCCAGTTCCTGTCCAATTCGCTGACTATCTACTGGTTATCCCAAGGGCACGTCGGGATGCACCCAATCATCCCGCCGGATATCGCCGGGTCAAATGCAAAAATATCGCCGTTACTTTCGATCCCGGCGATCATGTTCCCGTATTACCTGTCCCGCTCGCACCGGGTCATCCCGTCACGCCTTTTGCCATTGCACGTATCCATCTGATTCACACCCACCACGATGGTTGAACAGCCTCACTTCATTTCACTCTCCCGCTCCGCTCACTTCCCCTCCCGCACCATCGGGACCGCGTTGCACCCCTCCATCTCCCCGAAGCAGAAGATGAACCGGTCCCGGATCGTCTGCGGCATCTCCTTCTCGCCGATCGGCCTCCACCCGAGCGACCCGTAGAACTGCCGCAGCACGAGCGTCGAGTGGATGTAGATCTTCTCCGTCCCGCAGGCGGCAAGCAGGGCGTCAACGACCCTGCGGGCGAGGCCCTGGCCCCTGTACTCGTCGAGCGTAAAGACGCAGTCCATCTCCAGGCCATCGGGGTGGCGGGTGCAGCGGGCGGTCGCGGCAAGTTTTCCATTGACAAAGGCCCCGAAGATGCGCTCGGTCTTTGGGTCGGCCTTCTGGTTCCGGTAATGGGTCCAGACCTTCTCGGCGAGGGGGAACTCGGCCGGGGTGAGTTCGCGGACGGTGGTGGTCATTGAGTAATGCTCCTTGCGAAGGGTTTGGAGGAGATGCGGGAAAAAGGTAGGGGTGGAAGGCCTGGCAATCAGAGGGAGGTGGTTTTGGATGGCTGAATGGACGGGGAGATGTTTCCAATCAGCCACTTCCACGCAGGGATAACGTGTATTTCCCTGCCGCCAGGCAAATCCAGTTCCTCCTCATGGGTATATGTGACAATTATCCCGGATTCGACCTTCCAACGGTCCATGGCTGCCAACAGCCCGGATATCTCCCTCTCGCGGTTGTTCTCGCCAATCGTGCAAGAACATTGGATCGCCTCCACGAGCCTTCCTTTCTTCTCGATGAGAAAGTCACACTCCCCATCCTCCCGCCAGAAATACACGGAAAGCCCGCGCCTTTTCAGCTCGATGAAGACGAGGTTCTCGAGCATCCGCCCCCAGTCGCCCGAGAAACGAAACGAGACGGCGTTCCTCATCCCGTTGTCCACCACGAAGAATTTTCTCGTCCCTGCATACTGCTTCTTCAGCGAGTGCTGGTAATTGAACAGTTCGAACAGGAGGTATGCTTCTTCCATGTACTGCGCATAACTCCTCACCGACATCGCCGACTTTATCCCGAGTGCATTCTTCAGCGAATGGTAACTTGCCTCCTTCGTGAAGTTTGAAAAGAGGTAGCGGGCCACCTGCCGGAACATCTTCACGTCCCTGATTCCATACCGCGCCACGATATCCCGGAACAGGATATCCTCGTATGTCCTTCTGAGAACCTCGTCATCCCCTGTCCTGATGAACTCAGGAAATCCTCCGTTCTGCAGGTAAGAATCGAAATGATTCAGGATCTCGGCCTTCTTCTGCGTCGTCGTCGTTCCCCACTCCACCCCCTTGAACCGCAGGTATTCCCGGAACGAGAACGGGAAAAGTTCGATCTGCAGGTATCTCCCCGTCAGGCGTGTTCCCAGCTCAGCACTCAAAAGGTGGGCGTTCGACCCGGTGAGGATCACCTTGTACCCGTCGTCATGGACTCTGCGCACGAACCGCTCCCAGTGTTCGACATTCTGGACCTCGTCGATGAGCATCACCCTCCCACCGGGGTGCAGTTTCTCGAACACGAGCACGAGGTTCTCGAAATCCGCAAGGGTGAACTCAAAAAGGCGCTCGTCGTCCAGGTTTACATACAGGAAATCGCCAGTCTTTTCGGCAAACTGCCGGAGGAGCGTTGACTTCCCGCATCGCCTGACCCCCGAGACCACGATGATATGCGATGACCCAAGATACCGGTCAAGGTCAACATCCCTGGGAACCCCGGGATCTCTCCGAAGGAACGCCTCTTTTTGATCGATCAGCACTTCCTCCAGGCGGTTGATGGTGATCATGATTCACCTACAATATAGTTGTATATTACAGATATACAATTTATGTTTAATTTGTATTTTAATAATATACAAATTTTTCAGGAAGGGGACCGGTATAGAGGGTGAGGCGGGTGGTTACGGGGAGGGAGCACTCGGCCGGGGCGAGTTCGCTGACGGTGGTGGTGGGCATTTATAAAGGTTCTCTATTTGACAATTATTTAATCAAGCGATAATGTTATTCAATCAAACATATCATTTCACAATAATGGCCTTATTAAAACAATGGAGATTGGCTCTGGTTATGGTAATTATTCTTCAGCTAACGCTGGTATCAGGATGTATGGAAAAAATACAATCAGAAAGCAGCCTTGCTCCCTTATACCCCGAAAAAACAGAGGAATCATTTTACCCTATATCATTCCAAGAAGGTATCAATCTCCTAAACGCCCTCTTTTCTAATGAGGGGCCCACTTTGAATAAAACCATGCCTCTCTATTATTTTAGAGGGAAGGGGGTTAACAAGGAGGGAAAAGCGGAGCAGTGGATTTTGGGAACTGAGTATGATCAAAATTTCTATTTTGTGATTGTAGAATCGAACCGGCAGGTATTGATCCCATTCCAAGGAGAACATCCAAGGGTGACTGTCGATATACAAAAAATAATTCTTCCTGATCAATTAATTTCGAAAAACAGAAATGGTATTGCTGAGGCTTTTTTTAAAAACAGACAATTTTCTCTTATTGATGTAGAAATGAAAAATAATGTATATTCACTAACTTCATCAACTGATACTATGAAAAAAATATTATATTTTGATGCATATAATGGAGTACCGATATACTTATAGAGTAATGAAAAAAAGTTATTTTAATTTGATATATGCTTTCCCGGCAATCCCATTTGAATGAGGTGGTGGTAGACTTATATTGATAACTGGACCTGGTGCATCAAGAGCATTTCCAACGACTCTAAATTTCAACTTTGCATCAGGAGGGAACTGATTCCGATTTACTGAATATGAACCTATTTTCTTTTTTGGATCTTTAAGATCCTCCTTATTAAATTTTGTTGTTTTAACCAATATCCATGTTTTCCCATCGTCAATTGACAAATAGCACGTCTCAATGACGTCTTTGACCCCTGTATACTCACGAGTCCATTGCCATGTAATAATATTTGTTTCACTAATAGAAGACTCAAAATTTGTAAATTCTAAAGCGCTATAATTGACTCCCTCTGAAGTCATATTTGGAACACCCGTGATGTATGTTTTGGGGAGCCTAAGTTGGGAGGGTCCAAATGTTCCATTGAAATATACATAAGAACCGTTGCCAAATACATTGATAGTTCCATCAACAAGTACTTTTAATTTGTATGTTGCTTCCCACGTCTGTCCGAGTTTGATTGTTCCGACATTGAAAGTCAATCTATTCGTTTGGTTAAATTCTTCAGATTGATCAATGCTATAGGGATACGGTGGATCGTGACTTGGCCTTGTCATATTGAGATCATACAAATCAATATCAGTTGAGGGGATATAGGTAAATACTTTATAACTTCCATTTACCTGAATAATATCATAATTTACTTCAATTTTATCATACCGCATATCCATAAATGTATCAACACCGGCTTCTTCCTGAAGTTTTCCAGCAATTATTGTGTATATTTCTTCGATATTTGCGGAATTTCCATCAAAATATTGTCCACCCGTACTTTCTGCAAGGATGCGAAGTGTATCTCTCCCGCCGGTCGTAATTTCATTGGCATATCCAATAGAGAAAATTTTAATATTATTATTCTTTGCATAGTTGGACATGTTTTGATTGCTATCTATACCATTCCCAAGACCAGAAAATTTACAATAGCCTGAACTTAAGTCCCCATAACTTGTAGGATTGCAGCTGTCTGACCCGGTTCCTCTTGCTAATGGATCACCATAATAGTTGTAATCCCCATCGCTAAGTAGAACAATTGCTTTTATAGCATTATTACGACCGTTTGAAATTATCTCATTGATAGCACGATAAATTCCATATCGCATCGGAGTTCCACCGGTGGGGACCATGTTTCTAATTGCAGTAATTATCGACGAGGGGGTATCTGTTAATGGACTCTCAACTACAGCATAATCGCCATAATTGCGGTTATCTCCAGGATAATATGTGTTAATATATTGCTGATGCTCCGAATTTGTGTGATATATTTCAGTGTAGGGCCAATAATTTTGAGTATTATATATTATTGGCGTATCCCAGTAGTTATCCCGGTATACCCACCTGAAACTGGAACTACTAATAGAGGTTGATGTGGATGAAACCCCATATACATTTGTCCAATCATAGAACCATCCTTTGAGATTTCGGTTTGCAAAACCAGAACCACTCCGATAACAATAATAAGTTCCATCCAGATAGCGGTAAACAGGTGCTAATTTTGCCCATCCATTTGTTCCAAAAGAAATAAGGCCTATATGGTCACGTGTTGGACCAACATGCATCGTTGTAACGAATGCCCCTGAGGCATTTATTACAGGAATCATTCTGTCTGGTTCATCTTTCAGCATACTTCCTGAACGGTCCGTACATAAGACAGCGTCAATGGGTTTTGGCCGGAGCGCCCAACCATCTCCCTTCAAACTTACTTTAACATTGATAATTCCACTCACATTGACTGTCTGAGGATAAACATCAGTCTCAATCGAAAGGTAAGGATAGTTTTTCCAAGTTAGCAAAATGCTCTTGGTAGAGGATTTTCCTCTCGTTACATTTTCCCAATGAGCTGTTGCGATACAGTTACCCGAGGCAGTATCATCATAGAAAGGATCGGTCCAATTTCTTGTAAATTCACCGGGATTGAAATAAACAATTGCAAACCCATCACTATTTGTCTGCGCTGAAGTTGAAACAAGTTCTGGATCCCTTATTACAACAGGATAAAACGGTGTCGCCTCATATGAGGGAGTCCCTAAGCTGAAATTTACTGTTTCTCCCTCGACAGGATTACCACTTTCATCGATTACTTTGGCCATCAGCAGTGCCGGTTGCCACCCATCAACATCTCGGCTTGCCATAGTATCCGGAACAGCTGTAAGTTGAAGATCCTGGGCTTCCTGACTGACAAACCAGACTTCTTTTGAACAACTCGGGTAAGGTGGAGTTGGATATGTTGCAATTGCTTGGGCAACTATCCGATATTTTCCAATCGATGATTTTGGTCCAAAAGTGAGAAGTATTTGTCCAATGGAGTTGGTATATAAAGTCTTATTTTCCACAACTTCTCCTGTCACTGCATCAAATACTGTTACCAATACAGGAGAATACATTACTCCATTATGAAATTCATCAGTGACTAGATATGTGATTGCAAAGGAACTTTTTCCATCAGCATATACTTTTGGTGGATTCCCCTGTATACCCTCCGGCTCGAATGTCTGATTAATATAAACAGGCGTTCTGTTGGATATGATATTTATAAAATAATAATTATCCGGAATTGTACCCATATCGGGATCAACCCTTACAACATTCATTGAGGGAGACTTGCTCACTCTCAATCCTGCGATTGCATATCCCTTCTCATCAACTGGTATTGTTGTATTTGTACGATTATTATTAATGAAAGAGGCATCACCATTAGGAGAACTCACCATGAATATGACGTTCTCAGCAATATTTCGGCTATCTATGGGATTCCCCCATCGATCCCGATAGGCCATGGTGAGATTTATTTCAGATCCGACTTGGGCCTCGCTTGGAACATCATAACTTGCCAAGGCATAGGGGAAGTCATGATCAATTCTTTGTGTGGTCTGATTTTCGACAATCGTTTCCACTCCTTCATATTCATATTTTATAAATGCCTTCAGGGTTGCATTTCCACTTTTATATTTTACTACGAATTGTGATTCAGCTTCGCCCTGGTCATTGGTAAATGCATAATTTGAGGGGAAATATCCCATTTCCGGCTCTAATATTTGATAACTTACACCCAGACCAGGAATGGGATATGTCCGGTTTTTAACACTGATACGTGCAAAATCATAATCGGTTCCGTTGGCAATCAACCATTCTTTTGTCGTAGTGAAATTGATTATATCGGGGATTGGGTTTTGGATCCAGATTCTCTCCGGACTGGTAAAAATCTGGTATTTTGATGACCCATTCTCAATATATTCGACCCTGATACTGAACTGCGCATGCCCTGCATTCGTGTTTACCTTAAACTGTGTTTCAGCACTACCTAGGTCAGACGTTATAGCCGAAGATGGTAAAAATTGACCAAAATCGGGGTTTTCGAGAATAAAGTCGACTGGAAGTCCATTTATTGGGTTATTAGAGGTATCATAGACTGTCACACTGATGCCTGTGCTGTCTGTACCATTTGCAATTAATCCTTGTTTTACGATATGAACGGATAGGTGGTCTGGTTTTGGTGTATCACCTAATACAGGAATGAGTAACAATAGCAAAACCAGAACAACAGGAATAACACCACCTTTGTTTCTCATGTCCATTCACCCCGTTGAACCCTTGTTGAGTTACCTTCCCTTCTATATTCGTAGGATATATAAGTATGCCACAATACAATTCACTAAAAAATTCGTGATTCGAAATTTCAGAAAAATGATAAAAACACCTAATCTTGACGACAAGAGACCACAGTCTTTTAATAGAGTAAAGAAAGAATCCTGAATAATGGGTTATCTTTCAGATCAGAAAATGACTCCCCATCACAAAACAAAAATGAAATCACTCAATGATTCGGGCCAGCTATCTCTTGATTTTCTCGTAGGAATCTCAATATTCGCAACGATCCTTATTATCGCATCTACAATGATATCAGGACTCCTTATTGGATTGGAGGCAAAAAAAATCGATTTTGATGCTGTTGCCTATCGAACTGGTGTGATCCTCGTTGAAGATCCCGGTGAACCCAGTAAGATGGCTTTTGATCTGACGGTTGCTGAAGAACAACAATGGGAATTTGTTGGATTAGATCAAAAAGATAAAATCCGAAGATTCGGATTAGCACTCTATAAAAGTACTCCCCGTGTTCTTGCCGAGCAGAAAATTTTCAGCTTTTTTAATCGAAGTAAGTTTCCAGACCTTTCAGAATATCGTGAAAGAATAATCGCAGGAGATTATCCATACAGTTTTAATATCAGCCTGCGGTCTCTCCCAACCGGCGTGACATATTTTCTTGGAGAGCCCTACAATCCAAACAGCACGTATGGCTATATTCGAAGAATGGTTCTTGTGAAAGGCCAGACAATGGCAACGGTCGATATGAATAGATACAATGTTTCAATCCCAGATTCCAGTGATTTTTACGTCAATATTTCATACAATAAGCTCCTCAACCAATCATGGGGGCCCCAGTACTGGATAGAACCACCAAAGGAAGATATTACCATAAATTTGGGGAATATGAGCTCTGTTAAAAACCAATCATCCATGTCAAATGTGAAGCTGAAGAATATCAAAATGACATTTGATGGAATACTCCTTGATGGAAGGGAAGTGACAGGTGTTGACCTTCCCTATCGTGACTTCGTGGTGAAAATAGATGGGACTGATTATACTTTTGTATGGCCGGATGGTGCAGCAGGCTCTCACCTTGACGTTACACATTCTCTCAATATCACATTCCCTGCGGGCTATTTCATCCCTCCCTCTGCATATGCAGATGTCACCCTGATAAGAATGACAATACACTATGAATTTGAACCAACAACTGTAAATCTTTCATCATCTAATAATCGCTACGAATATATCCCGGGAAATGTTGGTTTCACACCCTCTTCACTGACACCTGCTGTCCTGGAGGTCCGGGTATGGTAAATACCGAGGGACAACTCTATACTATTGAAGGAATAGCAGCATCTGTCCTGGTCATGACAACGATTTACCTTGTTTTGAGTACCACTACCATCCTGACCCCTGGTGAAACCCATGTCTATGACATGCAATTGGAACAACTTGGAAATGATATTCTTGCTGTCATGGACCTCAACCAAACCTGGGTTGATAATGGGTATGGGTATGCGAAAAGTCCCCTTCAATGCTACATTGAAAAAGATGATGGCCCAGGTTTCGGCCATCGTTTCCTCACCCTTGGAAAACAGACCATCGGGGAGGAGAATGTTGCTGAAATCAATTTTATCGCAATTGTAACGTACCGAAGTGGAGCGAATATTAATACGTATATTTTTAATTCAACTCGGGATTATTCCCGTGAAAGGGCAGTGAAGGTCACCCGCTGGGTCAATGTAAATGATAATCATTCAAATTCTCACCTCGATAATAGAAATCAGACTGTCCTTCTGGAGGTCTTATTATGGCGTGGTTAAACGATGAAGGGCAGTGGATCATCCTGATGGGATTTATTATTAGCGTAGGGATTTTTTTCCTTGCCCTTCTCGTAAATCAATCAATCCTCGTTGGCCAGACCACTGCAGAGGCTGTTCTCGATTTTCCAAAATCAGACATTCAGGATCTTCGAAACGAAGTATGGGTCATATATTCTCGATACAATAATACTCCCTCTGAACAAGACAAGGTGATTAGAGACATCGAGGTAATATCTCTGATCAAGAAGAATGCTGTAGTCAATATCACCCCTGGAATGTGGAGGGTTCATTACTTTAATGGAATCACGAACTACACGGAGGTGATATATGATGCCAATAACACTTTCTTTTACTTTTACTATTAAAGCCATTGACAGTGAGTCAGGGGTATCTCAAATGATAGAATACATACTAATCAGTAGTATCCTCCTTCTTTTCCTTGTCGTCACAATTCTCATGGTCAATAATACCTTTATTGAAGAGCCCTCCAATTTTTTGACTTCCTATGCATACATGGACATTGGCAATGGAGTCAGTACTCGCATTGTTGACTTATATGCAATAATTCCCTACAGCCGGGTGAATACCCATATCGGAACAAAATTCGATGTCCCGGACGATGTTGCAGGTAAAGACTACATGATAGAAATTGTTGAAGGTCCACCGAACAGGCCGACTGACAGGAGGATTGTTATATTTGGTGGTGGTCCAATCAAATCAACGATTTCACTTGCAGGAATAGGAGAGACCACATTTGGTGTTGCCGAAGGGAAAACGACGGCAAGCGGTTTGAATTATATAGAGTATACATATCCATGAGTGGAGACATGAGCATAAGAAACCTTAAATTGAAAAATACTTCCGCCGTCTCCGAGACCATCGGCTACGTCATCATCTTCGGCATCATGATGAGCGGCATAGCCCTCGTGACCCTCTTCGGGTATCCTGCCCTCCTCAACCAGCAGCAGGAGGCAAACATCCGCAACATGGAGCGGAACATGATCGTGCTCCAGAGCGACGTCAATGCCCTCGTCTACAAGAGTGTCCCTTACAAGGAGACGACGATGCAGGTCAGCGGGGGAGTGCTGTCTGTTGAAAGCCCTCATGATGATAAATCACTCTCGATACAAGTTGATGGAGCGGACGTTCTCAATATTCCCGCCACTGCCAATCGTTTTCAATTCGGAAGCCTTTCCTTTAAATCTGACCAGGGATTGCCCATTATTTCTTTGTTTAACGGGGCGGTTGTGAAACGAGACATTGGAGGTTCGGTTATGCTTTCCGAACCACGTTGGTTTTTTGATGATCCAACTAAAACTTTGGTAATTACACTTATCCAGATTGATTCTCCTCCGAACTTGGTGAAAAGTGGGATTTGCACTATCCAGATGGAAATAGAACCTTTAGCCATTGACATCGCTGGAACGAATACAATTATAGAAAATTACGCACCAGGTGTTAAAACGGTTTATATCAATTATCGAGACGTTCAATCTGACTACTTCCGAGCTTTTGAGAATTATTTTGAATCAAAACCCTATATGGAAAAAGAGGGTGCAGATTGGAAAATCAATAATGTTCAAAAACTAGTCATCAAAGCCTACAAAATCACCGTCCTCGGCCTCTGATCTCCCCCAACCACAACCCACAAATCCCCTTCCCGCCAACCTTTCTCCATGGTATTGGAAGAGACCCTCCGGTTTGATTCGGCGGAAGGTGCCGACGCGTTCATCAAGTACCTGCGGAAGAAGGGGTGCAAGGCCCATAAGAAGACAGTGGCTGGTTTTTTCGAGACGATAGAGCTGGAAGGAACCATTGACAATTTCATCGCTTTTTTGGAAGACCTCCTCGAGCGGGAGGACGACGAAGAGGAGGAGGACTGGCTGGATGATGAAGAGGAGGAGGAGGAAGAGGAATTTGACAGGGATGCCGTGGAAGGGCGCCTGGAGAAGCTGAAGAAGGCCCGGGCCCGGCTCGAAAATATCCTTGGATCGCATGGAGAGGGGGATGTCCTGTTTACGGAGGCCGACCTGGACAGGCATGGCGATGATCTCTTCGAGCATATGGCCCAGGCAGTGTTCCCTGTGATGCAGCAGAACCTGAAAGAGCTGGGCATCGATCTGCCGCCGCGGGAACAGCGTCGCGAGGTCGCGGACGAAGAGGTCGAAGAGGCAGGGATCTTCCTGGCGGTGTTTGATATCCTGGACGATAACAAACTGCTCGAGAAGGACAAGGAAGGGAACTACCGGCTGGTTCGGAAAATACCGGTGGAGCAGTGCCGGGTGAAGATGTCGGGTTTCGGGCTCGGGGGTCCGGATCAAGAGGAACTGGACTCGTGGGAGATTTCGTCCTGCACGAACATCGTCATGGACTCGCAGCACGAGGTGGTCATGGAGGGGACGGTCGTTGTCGAGTTCTCGGTCGATGACATCGAGGAGGGGTTGATAGGCCTTGACGTCGACGCGGAAAGCCTCGATGCCTTCTACTCGGCATTCGAGATGAAGAGGCTTGCCGTGATGGCCCTCTTCGAGGTAGTGGGCGGGGCCGGCCGGATTAGCTTTGAAGACCTCCGGGAACGGTTGAAGGGATACATGGTGCAGTCAGACGTGGTGGAAGAGCCGGTGAAGGTGACTCTCGAGGAAGATTTCCTCTCCTCGCTCGTGACCGATCTGCGCAAGCTGGGATACCTCGCCGGCTCAACGGAGAACATCCGGCTGGCCCGTTGAAACTGATAATTTAACGGGGGGTCACGGGTGCCGGGCCGTATCCACTCCCTTGGGTTCTCCCCGGTATCCCGGGAAGGGGTGATTTTCCCCCGGGGATTTTTTGGGGGATTGGGGGTCCTGGCCGGGCACATCCCCCGCCGGGGTGAATGCGAGCGGCGCCTTCTCCCCTGGAACTGAAACTTTCTCCCCTGGGACTGAAAGATCACGGCGTTTGTCCCGGGGACCCGTCCGGGATGCCCGGTGAAAAGGAAGGTCTCACCCGGTAAAAGAAAAACACGGGGAGGAAAAAGAGCCCTTTTCTAGAGGTACCCGTTCCGGCGCAGCCACTCCACCTGCGGCCCGGTATACCGGTAGACGATGTCGCACTTGTCGTCCTGGAAGCTCCAGGGGATGACGATGAGGATGTCCCCCTCCCGTATCCAGATCTTCTTCTTGATCTTGCCCTTGATGCGCCCGAGGCGGGTCACACCATCGTAGCACTTGACCCGGATGTGGTTTGCGCCCATCATCAGTTCGGCCTGGGCAAACATCTCCCTGTTCCGTTTCTGGGGGAGCCGGACACGGATGATCTCCCCGGCCTCGTTCTTCTCCTCGTCGCCCCTCTCCTCGTCACCCCTTCTCTGGTTCAGCCAATCAACTCCTCGTGGTCGAACAAAACTCCTGTCCCGGTGTTAAACATGTACTTTTCAAGGTCGGAGAATATAGAATTTTCCCGTTCCACCACGTTCCCACGGTGTTTTCGATAAGTCCGGGAACCAATTCATCATGATCCAGGGGCACCGGCATCCCGCCCGGCCGGAAGGAGGGAATGCCGCGTATCCTGGCCCTATCCAGGATTTCCCCCGGGAAAAAAACCCGCTGACAGGGAGACCCCACCCCGCCTGGCCAGGAAAAAATTCGTATTAAGAAGGAATTTTCCATCCAATATTATATATAATTTCTTGTACCATACTCCTGGGATGATGGAACCGCGGGAAGAGATGGATGAGGTAGAGAAGATCATTCGCGACCTGCACAGCCCCTACTGGAACGAGAGGCAGTCGGCGGTGCGGCGCATTGGTGCCATCCGGGACCCGGACACGCTCCAGAGACTCTTCCTCGCTCTCCGTGGCCAGAAGTGGTACATCCGCGAGGCAGCCTCGGCCGGCATCAGGGCGCTCGACTCTCCTGGTCTCCTCCCCGTCCTCGTCTCCTTCCTGCAGGAGGGCGACGAGATCCTCCGCAACTCTGCAGTCCTGGCTCTGGGAAATATCTGCTGCCCCGAAACGGCCGAGATCCTCGAAAAAGTCCTCCGGGACCCGGACTGCCGGGTGCGCAAGAGTGCCCGCATCGCGCTCGACCGTGTCCGGTCCACCCGGTCCCCGGAGATCCCGCAGTAAGAAGGTTTGCCGTGGGAAAATCCGGTCCCCTGGTCTCTCTCCGGCCCAAGAGAGTGAATGACGGGTGCGGGAGACTGCAACCCTGCCCCATTTTCTGCCGGCCAGCATGCTGCAGCCCGGATGGAAACGCATAAGGTCCCCTCCATCGAAAAGTCCCATGGGTCTCCCCGGATTTCTTTCGCCAGACCTGTATCGTGCAGGTACCACCGCAGCCGATCGCTCTTCCCGGGAGAACGAGGGGAAAGATCGGGCGCCGGTGTGCCCGAGGAGGAGACCCGGGATACGACGCCGATGCAGTACCGCTTTGCCCACCGGATGACCTGTGCACCCCCCTCGTTCCTCGACCGGCTCTTTGCCGTCTCAAAAGACCCCCGCATCATCTCGTTTGCCGGGGGGCTTCCCGGGACGCGGTTCATCGACGTCGAGGGGATCCGGGAGGCCGCATCCCGTGTCCTCGGCGAGGAGGGAAGGGATGCTCTCCAGTACTCGACCACCGACGGCTACCTTCCCCTCCGCGAGTACATCTCCCGCCGGTACAGGCAGCGCCTCGGTCTCTCCATCCCCCCACAACAGGTGCAGATCGTCAACGGGTCCCAGCAGTGCCTCGACCTGGTGGCAAAGATATTCCTCGACCGGGGGGACGCCGTCGCGATGGAGCGCCCCGGTTACCTCGGCGCGATCGAGGCGTTCTCCCTGTACGAACCTGTCTTTTCCGACGTGGCCCTCGGGTCGACGGGCCCCGACATCGACGAGTTTTCCCGCGTCATCCGGGAGGCCCGGCCGAAGTTCTTCTACGGTATCCCGAATTCCCAGAACCCCTCGGGGCAGACATACCCCCTTGAGGCACGGCGCGCTGTCGCAGAGGTGATCAGGGACTCGGATACCATCTTCTACGAGGACGACGCGTTCGGCGAGCTCTTCTTTGACGGGAAACCCCGGCCGCCCGTCGCAGGCATGGTCCCGGACCAGGCCGTCCTCTCCGGATCCTTCTCCAAGATCATCGCACCCGGGATGCGGATCGGCTGGATCTGTGCGCCACCCGCCGTGCTGGAGAGGTTCAACTGCGCCAAGCAGGCCGCCGACCTCCACTCGAACTTTCTCTGCCAGAAGATCCTGGCCGCCTACCTGGAGACCCACGACCTCGATGTCCACGTCCGGCGCATGGCACAGGCTTACGGTGAGAACTGCCGCCTGATGTGCGAGATCCTCGACGACGACTTCACGCCGGACATCTCCCACACCGAGCCGGAGGGCGGGATGTTCCTCATGGTCAGTCTCCCCCCCGGGCTCCACTCGCTCCGGCTCTTTGAAGAAGGGCTCCGGGAGGGTGTTGCCGTCCTCCCGGGGATCCCCTTCTATGCCTGCGGGGGAGGAGAGTCCACCGTCCGGCTCAACTTCTCCACGACCGGTGAGGAACAGATACACGAGGGGATGGCACGCCTCGCCCGGGCGATCACAGCTCTCCGCTAGGAGTTGCCGGGAGAGGGCGAAAAAAGGGGAGATAAAGCCCCACCCTGCGGCGGGGCCTTTTGGAGCGTCACCCCCCCACCCCGGGTCACAACCTCTATCGTTTCACGCGGTCACATCTCCTGTTCATGACTGCTGGGGAGAGGCCGGTCGTCCTGGTCCACGGGTGGAAGAGTCACCCCGGGATATGGGACAGGCTCGTCGCCGAGGTATCGGGTCTCCCTGTCACTTTCTGGAGGTTTGACCACTCCCGGATGAAAGGGGCAGACCTTGCGGCGATTGCCCGGTCTCTTAGGGATTTCATCGGGAGAGAGCGGGAAAGGTCGGGGTACCGTGGCCCGATGGACATTGTCTGCCACTCCATGGGAACCGGCATCGCCCGTTTCCTTCTCGAGGTCATCGCCAGAAAAGAGGAGGTCTGCCAGGTGATTGGCCTTGGGCCCCCCCAGAGAGGCTCGAGCCTTGCAGAACTCTTCTTTGACCCGGTGCACTCTCCCCGCGTCCTCCGGGACCTCAGCGGCATCTTCGTCCCCCGCCGGTTTGACCCCTCGCGGGATACCATCGTCCAGGAGTTCCGTCCCATGAGCAGGGCAATGGTGACGCTCCGGTCAGCAGGCCTGCGGGACGACGTCTCCTACCGGTGTATCCTGACAGAAAACGTCACCGCCGACCCGGCATTCTTCCCTCCCCTGGCCGGGAAGACGTATGTTATGGGCAACGGGTCGTGGGAGACGACGTATGCAGGGGACGGGATCGTCCCCCATGCCGACTCGTTTCTCCCGGGAGCAGGCTTTGATGTCCTCCCGCGTGATCCGTCCTCCCTCCACGGGTCCCCTGACCACTACTGCCACCTCCACCTCCCTGCCAACCCCGAGGTCATCCACCGCGTGAAGGACTACCTCATTTCCCCCGAAACCCGGCCGCAGCACTTCTGGCCGGATTGAACCCGTGGTCGGGCCACCGGTTACCGGGTTTTCCAGGCCACGCCGACTCCTGCCGGGAAAATCCCCGCCCCGGTTAGCCTTTCCTTTGGTTCATCCCGGTGCGGGTGTGACTGCCAGCCGGCGGGCACGTCTCCCGATCCCCATCCTTTATGTCGCATGGGGCAGAGAGGAAAGACCAATGGGAGACATCATCGAGGACCCCCGCCTCCGGGACAGGACGTTTGTCTTCTCCGGGCGGCACGATGCCGGCAGGAGACTGGGAGTGTTTCTCACCTCGCTCCCAATCATCCGGGACCCCGTCGTCCTTGCCATACCGGCCGGAGGGGTCCCCGTCGGAAAGGAGATCGCCGCGGCACTCGGGGCACCCCTCTCGCTTGCGGTCGCAAGAAAGATCCGCATCCCCGGGACGACCGAGTCGGGGTTCGGGGCAGTGACCTGGGACGGCAGGGTCCTCATCAACGAGCGGCTGCGAGATGCTCTCGGCCTCTCCGACGGGGAAGTCGAGGCCGCGGTGGCAGAGACCCGGGCAAACGTCAGGGAACGGACAGCCCGGTTTTCCCGCGGGAGGCCGATGCCTCCCCTGGAGGGAAAGTCAGTGATCCTGACCGACGACGGGCTCGCGTCCGGGTACACGATGCGTGCTGCAATCCAGGGTGCCAGGGATGGCCGTCCCGCGAGGGTTATCGTCGCCGTCCCGACGGCATCCCTCTCGGCAGCCGAGCTCGTCCGGCGGGAGGCTGACCTCCTCGTCTGCCTCAATATCAGGACTGGCAGGTCATTTGCCGTCGCCGATGCGTACAGGGAGTGGTACGACCTCGACGACGCCGAGGTCCTCGCAGAACTGGGGGAAGAGACGTGAGGGAGGGCCCCTCCCGTGGGAGCCGGTATGGGAATCCGGCCATTACATGGTCGTCATCGGGATCGTCGATGAAAACGTGTACTTCGGGGACCCATCCCTGCCTGGAACGAGGGGGATGATCCGACGCGATGAATTCATCTCGCGCTGGCACGATCAGGCGGGGGAGACTCCCTTCGGCAACCGCTCCGGGGTGTTCCACCATGCCGGGATATTCATCCGTGGCAGCAGGCCGGCATCGTTCGAGAAATATACGTACATCGACCCACAGCGATCCGCTACCCCGCTCACCCACCGCCAGGGAGCGGGTTTGCACCCCCGATACCATCAACCACACCCCGGGGCAGCGGCAGGGAGGGGTTGCGTGACGGGATTTTTCCTCGAAACGGAACGCCTGATCCTCGAAGACCTGGGAAGAGACGATTTATCCAACATCGGCCGGATTGCAGGCAACCCGGACGTGATGAGGTACGTCCTGATCTGGCTTGACACCGATGCACAGGTCGCTGCATTCTTCGAGCGGGCGGTCGATGAATCGCAAAAGGCTCCCCGGAACTCCTACATCCTTGCTGCCAGGGTGAAGGCGACGGGTGAATTCGCGGGACTGACGTTCCTTGAGATCGACCCCGCCCAGGAGAGCACGGGCGAGGTCGGGATCGTCCTCCTCCCGGAGTTCCAGGCATGCGGGTACGGAAAGGAGATCCTGCGGAAATACCTTGAATTTGGGTTTTGCATCCTCGGCCTCCACAGGGTGTTTGGCAAGTGCGACGAGCGGAATCTCGCCTCGGCACGCCTGATGGAACAATGCGGTTTGACGTACGAGGGCACGATCCGGGAGCATGTCTGGCTCCGTGACCACTGGCGGTCGACACGGTACTACGGGATGCTCGATCGGGAATACATCGCTTTGAGACCCGGGTTGCCACAAGGGGGAGAACCCCGGGAATACCCTAACGGGGTCCCCCGCGTGGGCAGGGAACTCTCGTCCGGTCCATCGGGAAGGTGGTGAAGAGCCCGGGGGGAGGTTTTCAGGGACTGGGGGTCAATCCCGGCAAGGACACGTGGGTTGCCGGGAAAGGTGGGACTCTGAAGGAAACAGGATCGTCCCGTCTCCCCCATTCCGGTCACAATCGTCCCTCTCGTGCCGGACGAAAAATTCCTGCAGGGGGATACAACGCGGGCGGCAGAATCCCGTTCCCTTGTCTCTCAAACCCCTGGTATCCCGACAAGGACCCGGTCCCCGTCGACGCGGACCGGGTAGCAGGGGAGGGGACGCGGGGGTATTGCCCGGGAGGCATATTTCAGGATGGTCCCGGAAAGGTCGGTCCACCGCACGACGTGCCCGTCCCGGAGGTCAAACCGGGAACCGTGCATCGGGCAGGTGAGGATGTGGCCCTGGAGTGTCCCCTCCGAGAGGTCCGCCTGGAGGTGGGGACAGAGCACATCGGTTGCGTACACCTGGTCCCCCCACCGGGCCAGGAGGATCTCTCTGCCCCGGACCGGAACCTTCTTCAACTCCCCGTCCCGGAGTTCAGAGAGCCTGCAGGCCTCGGTATACTCTGTCATGCCCTTTCCAAAACCCCCGGCTGGCACCCTTCGCTTCCCCGCACTGCACATCCCGCGAAAGATGCCTTCCCTGCACGGTTTTTACGCCGGACGGATAAAAGATTTGCGTCCCTTCGCACACTGCCAGCCGGCGGGGGCACGCGGGGCGGTGCGGGTCCCGGAAGTAAGCACCTCGTTCCGGTACCCGGCTTCCGACCCCGGGCGCTGGACACGGAGCGGCGGCTGTCCTCCGGCGGAGATTGTCTCCCCCCTCACTCTTTTACGAGCACCGCTGCCCTGTTGACGAAAAAAAGCCTCCGGTCTCTCACGCGGAACCCGGCCTCCTCTGCACACCGGAGCTCGTCCTCAAAGTCCCTGCCGGAGACCACGAACGGCGGCTCCGAGAGGAAGAACATCCCCCCTTGTTTCAGGAGGGAGAATATCTCCAAAAAGAGTTTCAGTGGGTCCGGGACCTCGTGCACGACGAAGATGGCAAAGGCAACGTCAAAAGTTCCCCTGCATTCGTCGGGGAGAGCGATCGTGTCCGGCCCGCACCGGTGCGTCGTGATGCGGGAGATAAGCCCCTCGGCCTCCATCCTGGCGCGGAGGATGGAGAGCATCTCCTCTTGTAGGTCGACGGCAAAGACCCGGCCCCCCTCCCCCACCCGTTTGGCGAACTCCCGGGAAAAAAAACCCGGCCCGCAGCCGAAGTCAAGGACGCGGTACCCCGGTTTGACGTAACGGTCTGCGAGCCGGTCAGGCCGGTAGAGGAGGCGCCGGAGCCGGGTGTCGAGGTGCCCGGCCTTCTCTGCCGAAAAGACGGTATGCGGGTGGTGGACCCTGCCGGGAGAAAGAGCCATGGTAACAGGGTGGACCAGGACGGGGAATAATGGTTCCCTGCCAGGATGCCCGCGGGGGCTCCCCTGGATATCTGTTCCCCCTTACTTCGGCCGCACGTACCCCCATTTCCCGAGTGCCCGGGCGAGCTCCCGTGAGTGTTTTGCCTTCTCCTCGAGGGATAGTCCCTCCCTCCAGGCCTCGACCGCCTGCATCGTCGCGACCGCGCCCGCCCGCGTCCCGTCGGGGTGGCCATGGATGCCCCCGCTCACGAGCAGGACGAGGTCGCACCCGTAGATATCGAGGACCGCCGGCACGAGTCCGGGGTGGAGACCCCCGGATGAGACCGGGAACGCGGTCTTCATCCCGCCCCAGTCCTGGTCGAGGAGGAGACGCGGGACGGCGTTTACCCGCTGCTCCCGCAGGACATCAGCAAGGAGGGCCACCTCTTTCTTCGTCCCCGAGAGCTTGCCCACCGCTGTCCCGGTGTGGATCTGCGAGACGCCGATGAGGCGCATCAGTTTCGCGAGGAACTGCATGGATATCCCGTGCTTCCTGTTCCGCGAGAAGGCGGCGTGCATGGCCCGGTGCGCATGGATGGCAAGCCCAAGGTCCGAGCAGTAGTCCCGCATCGTCGCGACTGCGGCTGTCCCGGCAACGACAACGTCGATCATCGCGTAGTTCCAGCCGGACTCTGCAAGCAGGTCTGCCCTCTTCTTCATGGTCTCTGTATCGGCCGTGATGTTGAGGAACGCAGACTTTGTCTCCCCGGTCTCCTGCTCGGCACGGTCCCGCAACCGCGTCATCTCCCCCACCCTGTCCTCGAACCTGTTGAAGGACGTGGAGGTCAGGTTCTCGTCGTCCTTGGCAAAGTCAAACCCGCCCATCCAGGTCTCGTACGCGACCTTGGCGTGTTCCCTCGCGGAAAAGCCCACTTTCGGCTTTGGGACCGCCCCGGTCAGCGGCCGGCCGTGCACCTTCATCATCTTCCGGATGCCCTCCATCCCGAAGTGCGGGCCGCGGAAGTGGGAGATGTACGCCTGCGGGAATGTGACGTCGATGAGCCGGAGGTTCCGGAGGGCCTTCATCCCGAAAATATTCCCGGCAATCCCGCTCATCAGCTGGACGGCATTGCCCTCCTCCCAGAGTTCGAGCGGGTAGGAGATCGATGCGTAATTTCCCTCTATCTCAAAGACGGTCGCCTGGAGGCCCTTCATCCTGTCCGGCAGGGTTGTCAGTGTCGTCCAGGTCCCGGTCGAGCTCTCGGAAGCGATCCTCCCGGCAGCCTCCTCCCTGCTTATGCCCGCTGCCGGTTCAAAGTAAAAAAGGGCGATGAGTTCGTCCTTTCCGGGCTCGTGGGACGTGTCCACGAAGTCCATGTACCAGTCGGTTGCCATAGGCTGTCCCTGTACAGGAAAGGGAGGGAGAGTATCTTAAGGGGAACGGTGGGGAGGGGAGAGGAGAGGAAAGATGGCAATACCGGTTGACCGCCCCATTGTCGGAGAACCGACCGGGAATTCAGCTTCTCCTCCGCCTGATGCGGACCGACTCGGCGTGGGCGTGGAGGCCTTCGGCATCCGCGATCGTCTCGATGATGTCGCCGATCGCCTCGAGGCCCTCCCTGTCGATGACCTGGACGGTGGACGTCTTGCAGAAGTGGCTGACGTTCAACCCCGAGTACATCTTCGCGTACCCTGCCGTGGGCAGGACGTGGTTTGTGCCGGACGCGTAGTCCCCGGCAGCGACCGGGGTATACGGCCCGACGAAGATGGACCCGGCATGCCTGACGGCAGAAAGGACCGCGAGCGGGTCGCTGACCTGGATGGAGAGGTGCTCGGGAGCTATCCGGTCCATCACGCGGATCGCCTCGTCCATGGACGATGCGATCACGTACCCGGAGTGGGCCAGGGATTTCCCGATGATCTCCTTCCGGGGGGACACCTCAAGGAGACGCCCTACCTCCTGGCCCACCCTCTCCGCGAGCGCCGTGTCGGTTGTCACGAGCACGCAGGCGGCGTCCGGGTCGTGTTCTGCCTGGGCAAGGATATCGATGGCGATGAACGTCGGGTCGGCGGTGCCGTCCGCGAGGACACCGATCTCGCTTGGACCCGCCGGGAAATCGATCTCCGCGTGCTCCCGGAGGAGCATTTTTGCTGCCGTCACGTACACGTTCCCCGGCCCGACGATCTTCTGGACCGGGCGGATCGACTCCGTGCCCAATGCCATTGCCGCCACGGCCTGGGCCCCCCCGATCCGGTAGATTTCCTCCACGCCCGCGATGTCGAGGGCGACCAGGGTGAGGGGCAGGATGGGCGGCGGGCTGCAGGCACACATTTCGGCGACACCGGCGACCTTTGCCGGCACCGCGTTCATCAGGGCCGTCGAGGGATAGGCGGCCCGGCGGCCCGGGACGTAGAGGCCCACCCGGTCGAGGGGCGTTGTCTTGACACCGAGCACGATCCCGGGCTCGGTCTCCTCGAGCCAGAGGCTTTTCTCCTTCTGGAGCTCGTGGAACCGCGTGATCCGCGCCTCGGCCTCGATCAGGCTCTCGATCAGCCGGTCCTCGACCTCCTCGTAGGCAGAATCGACCTCCTCTGGCATGACGCGGATGGACGTGCAGGCCGAATCATGCTTCTGTGCCATCCGGAGGAGGGCGGCATCCCCGCCTCTTTGCACTTCTTCGATGATCCGGGCTGCTGAGACCTTTGCCTCGTCGAGGCTGCAACGCCGGTCCCTCTCCCACCGGTCCACATCAAGCGGTCTGAACATGCGGTCAATGGTTTCTCTCCTGGAGAGATTAAGGGTGGTGTCACGGGGGGGAGAAGGCGGCCGGGAGTGTTTACGGGTCTTCCCGGCAAAGGAGACACTGCCTGGAAAAGGGGTAAATGAGGCTTTCAGGGTAGAGAGAAGGGTTGGAGAGGGATAAATGCGAGTGGCAGGATTCGAACCTGCGAACTCCTGCGAGAACCGATCTTGAGTCGGTCACTTTTGGCCTCTCAGTCACACTCGCGTCTGTACATTAGGAAAGGATCAGGCAGCGGGATAAAACTTCACAAACGGGGAGTCTCCCGGCTTGAGAGGTGGAAGGCGCCGGGCAGAACGGATCCTGGACAGCCGGTGAACTGGACCTGTATAGACTGTCAACCTTTTCCCGATCCACGGGGATGGTTGGGGACGATCCCTGCCTACCTGTCGGCACCAATCGTCCCGGCCCGAGCCTGTCTCCTCAGAGGTCCAGGATACTCCCGAGCTGTTCGTGGTCGTTTGCGATCTCCTCCACCGTCCCGACGAAGGTGCGCACTTCCTCTTCCGTTGTATAGCACCCCAGCGACGCCCGGACTGTCCCCTCGGGGTGGAGGGAGGCCGCCAGCGGCTGGGCACAGTGGAACCCGGACCGGACGCAGATACCCCTCCTCCGGTCGAGTTCTGCGGCACACGCGTGGGGGCTCATCCCCCTGACAGAGAACGAGATGACCGGTGAGCCCCGGGGGCTGTAGACCTCCACGCCGGGCAGGGCAAAGAGACCGTCGTGGGCGAGCCCGGCAAGCGTTGCCTCGTGCCGGTGGATATTTTCCACCCCGAGTTCCTCGACAAGGCCGATCGCCGCACCAAGGCCGATGACACCCGGGATGTTGGGTGTCCCTGCCTCGAACCGGGCAGGCGGGGGGAGGAGGGAGAACCCACCGAGCGTGACCTCCTCGACGATGCCGCCACCAAAGCAGCAGGGCGATAAGAGGGAGAGATCAGCTGCATACAGGACTCCCGTCCCCTGGGGACCGAGGAGCCCCTTGTGCCCCGGGATGGCAACAAAGTCGAACTTCCCGACGTCGACGGGGATGTGCCCGACGGACTGTGCAGCATCGAGGAGGACCGGGACGTCCCGTTCGTGGGCCAGGTCTGCAACCTCCTCCACCGGCTGGACCGTCCCGAGGACGTTTGTCATGTGGGTGACCGCGACAAGGCGTGTCCTCTCCGTCAGTGCACTCCCGACATCCGCGGGATCGATCCTTCCGCCGTGGTGGGGGACGACCACGGTGCGGACGCCCCTCTTCTCCAGGTTCATCCAGGGCAGGAGGTTCGCATGGTGCTCGAGGGCGGTCGTGACGACCTCGTCGCCCCGCTCCCAGGCAAGGCCGGCTGCAACCAGGTTGATGGCCTCTGTCGTGTTCCTGACAAAGACGAGCGTTTCAGGACCGACGCCGAGGAACCGGGCCAGCACCTCCCGCGTCCTCTCGAACTCCGTGGTCGTCCTCCGGGCCAGGTGGTGCGACCCCCTGCCGTGGTTTGCGGCATACTCGTAGAAATATGCGCACATGGCCTCCACTGCCCTCCTCGGGGTCTGGCTGGTCGAGGCAGAGTCAAGGTATATGCACGTGGAGAGGACCGGGAACTCTCCGCGGAGGCGTTTTACATCGTACATCCGGGTTAGGTATTCTCCCTCTGCACCAAAGATAGTTACCCACCGGCGGGTGGACCCTCACATGAAGTCCGCAAGGCCCTTCTGCTCGGACTTTTCCTGGCCGAACGTCGACTCTATTGCCATGTCGAGGACGGCGACCCTCTGGCGGGTGTAATCTGAGATCCTGTACCGGGCGCAGATGTCGCGGGAGACTTCGAGGTACTTCTTTACGGAGCCCTCGTGCACGGTCGGGATGATGTTTCCGCCGCATCGGGTGCACTTGCCTGCAAGGGGCATCCGCCTGTAGCTCGTGTTGCACTTGGTGCACCGGAACTTCTGCCGGGAGAAGGCCGAGAGGTTGCCCATCAGGTCGCGGATGAAGTGGGTCGTGAGTACCCTCTCGGCTACGTCGTGCTCGTCGACCGCCCTGATCTTCTCCGCGAGTTCGAGTTCCTTCTGCAGCTTGTCAATCATCGTCTTCTGCTGCGTGTACATCGACTCCAGCGGACCTGCCGAGATATCCGTCGTGTCGTGGGAGAACGAGAAGCCCTCCATCTGGGCAGGTGTCCCAAGCCTCCTGCCCACCCTGTCGATGAGCCCCTCCACCTCGCGGGGATGGGCATACCGGAGGGCAGCAAGGTAGAACTCGAGGGGGTACCCGGGCCCGACGTCGATGTTGTGGCTCTCCTTGTCGATCTCGGCCGGGTCGATCCGCGTCGTGAGGACAAGCGGGGCGTCCATCGTCCCGCCCCTTGTCTCCGGGAGGAACGCCCGGGAGAAGTTGATCAGCCCGTCGAGGAGGAGCATGATGCAGTCCTCGTCCCCGTCGCACTGGCCGGTAAAGATCCCGTTGGCGCAGACCGTGTGTTCGTCGGTGACGGTGAGGCAGTAGACGCGGTCGTCCGGGCAAGGGACCACATCCCTCCGTGCGATGTGGTCGGCAAGGACGTTTTCCCCGACCATCACCGGGACGGCATCCCCTTCCTTCACCTCGACGGCCCGGATCTTGCGCAGGAAACAGACGTCCCAGAGGAGCATCGCGTGGTCAGGGGTGACCACGATCGAGTGGCCTGCCCTTGTCTCGAAACGGATGAGGGCCTGGGGTGCCCGGTGGATCGAGACAGAGGTGACCCGCCGGAGGTGTGGCTTGCCTTCGATATCGACGGTCCGGACGAGGAGCGTCTGCTGGGGGTCTGAGTAGTACGTGCCGAGCCGGTCTATCCCGGGGCGCGAGAGGTCGAAGTTCTCGGCAACGATCTGCCGGATAGGTTTTGTGCTCCATTTTTTCCCGTCGAATGTCTCGATCAGGGTATCCCCGTGGAAACAGTTCCTCCGCTTGGCCGCGTGGAAGAAGGGATGGGCATACCCGACGTTGGCCCGGGAGAACCCCACGATCCGGGCGAGGACGCCGGCACTCGTATGGGGCGCAAGACCGATGACGAGGTGCCCGAGGAGGTCGTCCCTCGTCCGGACGTGGTAGTAGGGGGGGAGCCCATAGCACTTCTCGAGGAGTTCATCGATGAACTGGGCCACCCTCACCAAATACTCGGCGCAGGACTCTGAGACGAGGATGTCCTGGGGGCGCAGTTCCGCTACCTGGTCGGGGGAGACCAGGGGAGCCCCCGTGGTATCGGTGGTGTACCCCAGTTCCCGGAGCCTGTCGGGAGGCACTCCCACCTCGGCGGGACGGATGTGGGTGAGGGGGAGGTCGATCATGTCAAAGCGGACGGTCCCGTCCTTGAAGACAAAGATGTCCCGTGCCGCCCGCAGGATCCCTTTCTCGATCGGCTCGACCGCCTTCTCCCGGGAGATCAGGCCGCGGACTCCCTTGACGAGGGATATTGTGTTCTCGCGGAGAGCCAGCCTCTCTACCGCCTGGGCGTACTCCTGCCGGACGTTGAGGCTCGTCGTCGAGGAACAGACCGACGCGACGTGGCAGGCCGGGCAGTTCGCACCCCCGACCTCCCTCCGGCAGCGGGGACAGGAATAGACCGGTTCCGTGTGGCTCCCGCAGGTACACCTGTTCCGGAACGTCTCGGCCCCGCAGGAAGGGCACCGTCTCCTCCCTGCCTCGACGGTGATCACGCCGCCGTCCATGTTCGGCTGGGGGCTGTGGTTCTGGGCCTCCTGGAACGACCTCCGGCTGCCCCCCGCGTCCCCGAGGGGAAAGAGGCCATGGGGCGGGGGGTTCATCTTCCGGGGACGTGACTTGCCCGGCCGGCCCATGCGACCCCCGATCCGTGTCCCGGCCCGTGACCTCATGGGGAGGCCCGAGAGGAAAGAGACGAGGGAAAGGGTGTCCCCGGACGGTGCGTTTTCCCATACGGGCCGTCTCTTTAGCCTGAGATCAAGGCCGAGGCAGGCGAGGAAGACCATGTACTCGCTGATGCAGACCTGGCCCTCGCGGACGCGGTGCGGGAGGAGGATCTCCTCGAGGAGGTGCTTTGCCCGCGGGTCCGGGGGGAGGACGAGGATGCCGTGGTGAATTGCCCCGTTCGCCGAGACGAAATCCGCGAGTTCGGCGACTTCTGCGGGTGAGATGTCGTCCCACAGGTACGTGAAGTCAGGGTGCAGGTATGCCCCCTCGAAACACTGGGCGATCGCCTCTTCCTCCGTCTGGGGCCGCCCCTTTCCCCCCTCCTGGCACCACCACTCGTGGCAGTAAGCAGGCGGGACGAGGGGATGGTTGTTCTCTAGGAACTCCCCATACCCGATCAGGATCTCGCCCACGTCGAGGATACGCTCGACCTCGTCTTTTAGGGCCACGGCGAGGGCAGCGTCATCGACCCTGAGCACGTCCCCGTTCTTCAAACGGACTGTCGGGCCCTGGATCGTGTCGACCGGCACGATACCCGCCGCCTTTCCGGGACGCTCGATCTTCATCTGGGTCCCGACCGCGAGGTAATCACCAAGGATGTGCATCGTTGCCGGGGAAAGTCCGGCCGCGGCAAAACCCGTGTTCCGGGACCGCCCGTACCGGAGGCGGAACCCGCCCTTCCTCATGGGGTAGGCAAAGACCGGGCGGCCCCCGATGAGGTCACGGAGGTACTTGTCCCGCGGGGCGATCGCGGCGCCGTTCTCCCCATCCCCCGGCTTTGCAACGCCCTTTATCAGCTCCTCGAGCCAGTCCCACCCGTCGAGGGAGAGGGCCCGGACGTACCGGAGGACTTTGGGGGCCTTGAGGGCGAGCCCCTCGGCGAGGACGAGAGCCATCCCGCCCCGCACGGCGTTTGTTTCAACCCGTTCGAGGTTCCGGTACCCGCTTACCTCGTCCTGTTCCGTGCCCTCCCCGTCGATGCAGACCGGGCAGTTCTGGACGATGAGGCGTATCTCGTGGTCAGAGGGGAGGTACTGGAGGTTCATGATGGAGTTGTACTGGCGGACCTCCTCGATGTAACGCTCCACCTCCTCGGGGCGGGGGACGTAGCGGTTCATCCCGAGCTCCCGCCGGACGTAGTCCCCGACGAGCACCGAGAGGGCCTGGGCCGTCCCCCCCGCGCTCCGGATGGGACCCGCGTAGTAGATCTTCAGGTACTCTGACCGGTCGTCGTTCCGACCGGTACCGACCTTGGCGATCCCCTCTGTCGGGGCCGCGACCACCCCCTCCGTCAGGATGGCCATGGCCGTCCGGATGGCGTGGTCCAGGATCTCTTCGCGGCTCTGCTCACCAAACCTACGCTGGACAAAGTCGAGCCCGATGCGAAGCGCGGTCTCCTCCCTCGACATCTGGCCTTCCAGTTCCCGGATCCGGGCTGCCAGTCCCGGGATCCCGAGCAGCGCCTCGACCCTTTCGGCAAGGTCGCTCGCGACGGGAATCTCGACCCCGGTCCGGGGGTCGATACCAACGGCCCGGGCTCTCCGGGCGACCTCGATGGCGCGGGAAAGCTCCCGATCGAGGGCAGAGAGGTACTCTTCCATCGCGGGGGAGCAGGGGATCATCACCATCTCTCTTGCTACCCCAGGACTTATCCCTTCGGTTTCCTCACCACCCGGCGAAGGGCTCTCCCGGGTCCCGGGCAGGCTTATTCCGGGGTGCCGGAGGGGTCCGGGGGAGGGGCCTGCCTCCCTCCTTCCCCGGGGGCGCCGAGCAGGGCGTCAATCCCGGCCTCTCCCATCTGCCAGAGCACGAGCGCGGCGCACCTGCTCATCTCCGGGTCCGGGGAGTCCAGTTCAGCCTTCAGCCCGGGGACTGCGGGCTCCCCGATCCGGCAGAGGGCCCGTGCGATGAACCCGCGTGTCCCAGGATCGGCCGTCCTCATGGCCCCGAGGAGGGGACGGACAGCCGGCCTCCCGATCTGTCCCAGTGCTGCGGCCACGTAACGCCGGAACGCGGGGTCGTGACTCTCCGTGAGGGCAGTGATAAGAGGCCCTATGCTGGCCGGCCCGATCCGGACGAGGGCAACGGCCGCGTACCAGCGGGCATCGCTGTCAGACGTGGTGGCAAGGAAGTCGAGAAGCACGGGGACTGCCGCCTCTCCCATCCCCGCAATCCTTTGCACGGCGTCCCTCCTTGCAGCCGTGCTCCCGGACGCAAGCACCCCGAGGAGCTGTCCCAGCTCCTCCCTGGTCACGCCGGCCCCTCCCCCCCGGGCACATGGGAAACCTCGATCTTTGCCCCGGGTGCGAGGGTGACAACCCTCTGGGGGTAGGGGATCTCGATCCCTGCCTCCTCGAGGGCTGTCTTGATCGTCCAGAGCATCTCTGTCCTCACCGACCACCAGACCCGGGACGGTGCCCAGATGAAGACCCTGATACTGACGCTCGAATCAGAGAGGGCATCGACAAAGACACTGGGGGCCGGATGGGCCAGGACAAAGGGGTGCGACGAGAGGAGGTCCCTGATGATGCGCAGGGCAGCCTCTGCATCTGACCGGTAGCTGATCCCGATCGTATATTCGAACCTCCGTGCGACATTGGCAACGTAGTTGGTAATCTCGGAGGTAAAGATCTTCTCGTTGGGCACCCTGACATACACGCCCTCGTATGTCTTGATGATCGTCGAGAGGACACGGATCTGGTCGACGGTGCCGCTGAATGACCCGATATTGACGTTATCCCCCGGTTTCATCGGGCGCTCGGCGATCAGGAAGAGACCGGACCCCAGGTTGGAGACGATCCTCTGGCTCGCAAAGGCAACGACAAGCCCGATCGTGCCTCCCACGACGACCATGTCGGCAAGGTTGATGTCAAAACGGGGGAAGGCAGCGTATACCCCGATGATGATGATGGCCGCCTGGATGACCTTGATCAGCTTCTCCCGTTCGGTGGGATCGACCCGGTCGCTCAGTGCTTTTTTCAGATAAACCCCCACGATCCGGGAGATGACGAGGACGACGATGATCGCAATGCCAAAGACGAGGAGGTCGAGGAGGGTCAACTCGCCAAGGATCGGGACAGAGAGCGATTCAAAGACCATGGCCCGACTCAGTCCCCCACACCGTATTCCATCAGGTAACTGGGCTTTTCGGGGATCAGGCTCTTCCTTGTCGGGTACACGCGGACCGCCTCTGTCATCCCATCTTCGGGCGGCATCTTGTTGACCCACGTCTCCCCCACCTGGCGGGAAAAGACCATCATCTCGCCGGACATCGCAACGCGGGTCCCCCAGAATATCCGGAGGGAAGAACTCTCGAACACTGCCCGGGACACCCAGACCCAGTCCCGGGACGTGTTGTTGATCGTGAGGGAGAACACCCCCTCGTGGAGCGGACGCGTCGGTGGTACGTCGCCATAGACCTCCGTCTCGATGTGCCGCGTGATCACACCCCTCTCCGGCGTCCCGTACAGGGAGTACTTTGGCCTTGCGAGTGAGAAGACGTCGACCAGGGCATAGGTGTCTTCCGTTCCGGAAAATACACCGATTTCAACCGGGAAAAGGAGGTGGACCCTGATCTCGGAGAGGGGTCGTATCGCGATGGGGAGGAAGTGGAACTCGACCATCCCTGTCACCTCCTGGGGGAGGTGTACCGGTTCCACGGGGTTGACGAGGAGGTCCCCGTCAGCAAACCCAAGCTTCTTCTCGGCTCTCCCCGTGGGCGTCTGCCTCACGTATGTCGAAAAAGTCCCGCTCGTCTCGACCGAGATACGGATCCCGGATTCCTCGACCTTGAAGGGGATGGGATATCTCCCGAACACAGAGAGATGTGGTGCTGGGGAGAGATATAGCTGACCGCGGGTCCCGGTCGGCATGCCCGGTGCACCCGTTGCTCTCCCTGGCTACCCCGGTCGCGGGCCGGGAGGGGGAGGCCGGGTGTCAGGGGCTTCCTGGCCTTTCCGGTCCACCCTGCGTGCCAAGGATTGCCCGGATACTGGCGCGTGCCTCGCCATCGGCCCCGTCAAGGAGCGGGAGGAACCCGGAAAGCAGCCTTTGCTCGGAGACCTCCTTCAGGGCAGACGAGATGGCCGACCGTTCCGTGGGTCCTGCCCCCGAGAGGAACGAGAGGATGGTCCTGTACCCTTCCTCCCCAAGGGCCATGAGAGCCTCGAGGACCGCTGCACGCACGGATTCGTCCGGGTCGGTCATGGCGCGGGTCAGGGCATCCCGGGCCGCGGGGTCCCGGATCTTCCGGAGGGCACGGGCTGCCCCCTGGCGGATGGCCGGATCGTCGGCGGAAAGTGCCTCGCAGAGCGAGGGCGTTGCCGCAGGCCCGAACTCACCGAGCGCATAGGCTGCCCTGCTCCGCACGAACCGGTCGGTATCGCCAAGCAGTTGGATGAGGGGCGGGACTGCGGCAACGTCCCCGATCTCGCCGAGGGCAATTGCAGCCTTCCAGCGCACGTCCTCGTCCGGGTGGCGGAGGGCACCGATGAGGGCTTCGACTGCAGGACTGCCGATCTTGGCGAGGGACTCCGCAGCCTTCCACCGCACCCCCGAGTAGCGGTCCTGTGTGAGGACCTCCATGAGGGGGAGAACGGCAGAAGGATCCCGGAGCTCCCCGAGGGCATCGGCCGCCTCGTACTGGACGGCAGTATCCTTGTGCGAAAGCGCCCGGACCAGGTCCGCGATATCCCTCTCCTGGCGCATTCTTTTCACGTTGACAATGCCGGGAAGGAAAATCTTCCCCCCCCTCCGGGGGATCCCTTTGAGGGCGGATTGTGCCACCTGGTCGGCGAGCTGGTCCTGGCGCCGGCGGAGGGAGTCGGTGAGGATGCCGATGAGCAGGGCGACTGCGACAAACATCCCTGCCCGCAGGGTTGCGTCCAGTCCCAGGGACCCGGTGAGGGCGTAGGTATTGCCCAGGTAGACCGCGGAGAGGAGGAGACTGACCGGGAGTGCCCGGACACCGTACCAGACGGCACCGAGCACGATGGGGAGGTAGAAGAAGTGTGAGTACACGACCCCAATGCCGAGAACGCCGTGCACGAAGACCTCGAGGGCAATCGAGGTCCCGATGAGCAGGCCGAGGACCAGGGGCTTGTACGGGTCAAACCAGTCCTGCTTCAGGTCAGAAAATGCCATTGAGAGGGGATATTACACGATATTTCTGATAAATCCACCGGGTCTTGGTCGTTCTTTCCCCCCGGGGAGAGCCCCGGTGTTTCAGGCGGCACCCGGGGCTTCGCCCGTCGCGACCCTGATGCACTCCTCCGTCGTCCCGAGACGCACTGCCGCACCGCACATGTCCGGCACGTATGAGAATGCCTTCCCCGAGTTCACCATGATGGCGCGGAACCGTTCCATGACGGGCGAGACCACCATGCAGGTATCGGCATAGACCCGGGCCCCGCTCGCCTCGATAACCGCGACCTCGCCGCGGTTCTTCTCGATGACGTCCCGGGATGCAAACACGTAGAGGGGTATCCGTATCACCTTCCCGGCAAGGAGTCGCGCAATCTCCCCCAGTTCCCCGGGAGAACAGTGCGGGCACCCGAGGGCGACAGCCTCGACCGGGGTCTCTTCCATCAGCTTGCCTATCTCCCGGGACTCGACGGGGACGACCTCAAGGCCCGAGGTATCGTAGGAGAAGATGCGGGCCTCGGGGGTGATCCCGGCGACGTGGAAGAGGGCAACGGCCCCGGACGCGGCCATCGCTGCTCCCAGCGCCTTCAACTGGTCCCTGCCGGGCCGTATCCCGACAAAGTACGGGATCCGGCTCCCCACGGTCCTGCCCACGTGGTACCCGAGGGCACCGTACCATGCGGAATCCTCCCGGGGGATACCTCCCTCCACGGCGATGACCACCTGGGGCACACGTTTTGGGACGAGGTGCAGGCCGTATTCCGGCGTCCTCCCTGTCAGTGCCGCTGCGAGTGCCCCCGGCCCCCCTTCCCGGTTCGTCCGGGCACCGATCACGGAATTTGCATAGGCCACGGCCGAGGACTCTGACCACGCGAGGTGGTCCCCGTAGCGGGTGATCGTGATGTAGTAGGGCGTGCACGTGCACTCCAGGGAAACCCCGAGCTTCCGGTACGCTGCAATGATCTCCTCCTGGGCCCTGGCAAACCCGGGGTCGATCCCCATCTCCCTCCACCGTTCCCTGTCCATCCCCACCGGGTTCAGGACGGTGGGCACGACGACCCGTGCATCCAGCTGCTGGAGCCATTCAAGGCCATAGCGCCCAATCGTCTTGTAGGACGCGCCACTCACCTGGGCACTCCGGATGGGGATGAGCCGCCTCGCCCCGTAGACCTTGCCAAGGGCAACCAGGATCTCGAGCATCCGGGCACGGGTCTCTCCCTGCTCCCCGGCAAGGATCGCCTCCTCTTCAGGCGAGAGTATCATCCCGTCTCCTACCAGCTGGCCCTCGTAAACTCGCTCTCGTGGCCCATGACCATCGTCGCATCAACACCCACCTTGACGTTGGTCCCATCACCCAGCCGACAGGGGTCAAGGGACGACCCGCGGGCCCCTGTGATGACCATGATATCGCGGTCACCCCTGACCCTCGTTGCGATCGCGTACTCGACCTCGACCGGGTCGGCCGGGTCTATGTCCTCGTCCACGACCACCACGTGCTTGAGGGACGTGTGGGCAGCAAAAGCTGCCATGATCGCATTCTTGGCGTCTCCCTGGGTGTGTTTCCGGACCTGGACCACGGCGTGGAAGTACCCGCACCCCCCGTTCGAGAGCACCACGTTCCTGACGTCGGTGACGGCCGAGACTGCCCTGAAGATCACCGGTTCGTACGGCACACCCATCAGGACCCGGTGCTCGTTTCCCCCCGGGAGGATGCTGTGGTAAATGCAGTCCGGCCGGGTATACATCCCCGTGAACCGGATCACCGGCTGGACGCGGACACTGTCATAGGTCCCGGTGATGTCCACGAACGGTCCCTCCTCGGCAGTCTCCGTCCCGATGTACCCCTCCAGCACGATCTCGGCATCCGGGACGAGGACCCCGTTCCGGCACGTGTGCACGCGGACCTCTCCGCCGAGGAGCCCTGCGGCAAAGGCGAGTTCCTTTCCCGGAGGGACACGGGTGCAGCTGGCAAACGTCACGGCGGGGTGGACACCAATCGCAACCGCGACGGGGAGCACGTCTCCCCTCGCGAGGGCTTCCCTGTGCATCGAGTGGGTATGCCTCCCCTCGACAAGGCGTGCGGCGACCCGGTCCCTGCCAAGGACAAGCATCCTGTGGATTGAGGCATTTTCGACGCCCTGGTAACACGAAAAGACGATTCCGGCCGTGATGTACGGGCCCGCGTCCCGCGGGAAAAACTTCATCACGGGTAGTCGCGAGAGGTCAACCTCCCCCAGGGGGAGCGGGTCATCCCGGACGATTGCGCCCTCGGGAGATGCGCCTGCCAGTTTCCGCGCAATCTCTTTCTCATCCATTCCGAGCGCGAGCCCGAGTGCCTTCCTCGTGGCTGTCACGTTCATGACGGCCCGCCCGCCGGGGAGGTCATGGAAAAAGAGGAGCGAATCAGTGCGGCTTGCCATCCGGGGGGCACCAAACTCCCCCTCCGGGCGTTCCTCGACATCGATCACCGCGGACTTTTCCCTCATCACCTCGATAAACTCACGCAATCGACTCTCGCCTCCCAGCCATGCGGTAATGTGTGACCTCCGGTCAGATAAACCTGCAAGCCTTTGAGGGAGAGGGGAAGGGATGAGGGGGGATGCGGGGCCCCCGGCACCGGCCCTCCCTACTGGCGGGGCGGGTTGTAAAAACGGTACCGGAACTGGGCCTCTTCCAGGGCCTTTGCGCTTGCCGGGTCGAGTTCCTCGCGGGCCGCCTGGACGATGGAATTGAGGATATTCTTCTCGCGGAGGACGTCGTAGTCGCCTGCCGTCGTCTCGTTCAGGAAGTCCAGGAGCTCGTTGACGTGGGCGAGGACTTTTGGACCGGCAATGAGGTTGAGCCTGTTGAGGACGTAGGCCAGGTGGCGCTTCGCCCGATCGAGCGCGGACGGGTCGCCGGCCGCGACGTTGATCTCGGTGACTGCACACAGGAGTTCTTCGTAGGCCTTCTGTTTCTGCCGGTTCCGGAGGAACCGAAGTTCCCGTCCCTCGGTGTAGAGGTATGTGCCACAGAGGGCAAGGACAACCACCACCACACCGGTTATTCCCATTGTCCAGTAATCCACAACACGGACCCCCGTGCTTTCTTTAGGGCACTTTTCTTCTTAAACATTCTTTTTTCATCCCCCGGGACCCTTCGTCACAGGAAACAGCATCTCCTGTGTCGTCGGGGGTTTCACGTGGAGGATCTCTGACGCCGCGAGAGAGACCTCCCCGCGGGTCTCCGGGAGGGTATAGACCCCGATCTTCCACTGGGCCCGGCGCGTCTCGCTGAGGGTATGGACCAGAGGGGAGACGAGGGAGAGGGGGACTGTCCGGGTGCGGTTCCTGACCGGGACCGACAGGACGAGGTCGCCGGGGAATGGGGGGATGTCGACCATCACGCACCAGGCAGGCACACCCGCCAGTTCAGCGATCCGGGCCGAGATCTCCCGCCGCCGCGTATAGGAGAATTCAGCGGCAAGGCGGGGCGCGTTGACCTGGTCCTGGCCCACGGAGAGGGCACGTTTGAAAAGTCTCCTCTCGTAGATGCGGCACGCCAGCTCGCGTGCCACCGGGTGGGGGGAGGTGAGGAGTGCCTGCATGCAGGACGAGTCGTCACCACGGACGATGGGGAGTAACCTCTCAGGGAAGTGGTCCCCGACGTGGGCCATGACGGCTTCCTGGAACATCATCTCCCCGATCCGGCTGACATGGTGGAAGTACACCGAGGGGCGCATGAGGGTCCGGGCAATGAGGAGGGACTCGGCGGCCTGCACACCGGCCTCGGCAAGGACCATCTTCTCCCCTTCGAGGGATATGCTCCGGATCAGGCGGTGCGCATCAACGGTCCCGTAGGGGGCCCCCGTGTAGTGGGCGTCCCGGAGGAGGTAATCCATCCTGTCCACGTCGAGGTCGCCGTGGATGATCCCTGAGAGGGGGTGCCGGCCCTGGACGACGCTGACAACGTCCCCGGGATCGATACCTGCACTTTCGAGCGCTTCCCGCGTCTTTCCCTCGCAGACGAAGTACTGGACATCGTGGTGACGGATGCCAAGGAACTCCTCGGAGAGAGGCTCGATGGCATGGGAGAAGGGGCCGTGCCCGATGTCGTGGAGGAGGGCCGCCGCTGTGACAAGAGCCCTCTCGGCCGCCGGGAGACGGAGCTGATGTGCCATGACCCCTGCCAGGTGCATCGTCCCGAGGGAATGCTCAAAACGGGTATGGTGGGCACCGGGATAGACGAGGTAAGAGAAACCCAGCTGCCGGATGTAGCGGAGGCGCTGGAGAACGGGGAGGTCGAGGAGGGGGAGGAGGGGGCTTTCGACCTCCACGTACCCGTGGACAGGGTCCTTGATGATCTTTGTGCCCATCCGGAAGAACAGTCATCTCCCGAGGGGATAAAGTACAGAGCAGCATGATCGTTTTCCTGTCCGGGGGAACGGGTACCCCCAAGATGGTCCGCGGGATGCGGGAGGTCCTGCCGGACGAAGAGATCACGGTAATCGTCAATACCGCCGAGGACCTGTGGATCCCGGGCGGGTTCCTCTCTCCCGATATCGACACCCTCCTCTACCTCTTTGCCGGTTCGCTCAATACCGATACCTGGTGGGGAATAAAAGGCGATTCCTGCCATACCCACCAGGAACTCCTCCGCCTGGGGGTCGATGAATATATCACGGTCGGCGACCGGGACCGGGCCATCCACATTGCGCGGGGAGAGATGCTCCGGAAAGGCCTGACACTGACGGAGGCGACCCTTGCCCTCGGCAGGGCACTCGGCGTCAAAGCCCGCATACTCCCCATGACAGACTCGCCGGTCGCGACGATGGTCAGGGCGGGGGGAAGGGAGATCCATTTCCAGGAATACTGGGTCCGCCACCGGGGGAGGATCGGGATAGACGAGGTGATCCGGCGCTGGGAGGTCCCGCCCCGGGCAACGCCCGAAGTCCTCTCCTCCCTGCGCGAGGCCCGGGGTGTCATTATCGGGCCGAGCAATCCGATCTCGAGCATCCTTCCGATCCTCGAGTGCGAGGGGGTCAGGCAAGCCCTCCGGAACGTACCCGTCGTCGCGGTGAGTCCTTTCATAGGGGATTCTCCCATCAGCGGCCCGGCAGCGGCCCTCATGCGGGCACGGGGTTACTCTCCCGACTCGGCGGGGACCTGCGAGGTCTACGCCGGGCTGGTGGACTACTTCATCCAGGACATTCGTGACCCCTTTCCCGTGGATGGTTCAATCCGTGCCGATACCCTGATGGACAGGCCCCGCATCGCCGCGGATCTTGCGTCCCTTTCCCTCACCCTCCTCTCAAAGGGTAGGACAAGGGACAGATAGGGTTTTTACCCCGCCGGCTGACATTCGTGAAAGGAGCGGGAGGATTATGAGCATCTTTCGATCTCTCAAGGGCGTCCTTGCCGGGGGAGGGGAGGAGACCGGAACCGAAGAAGAACAGGGGCGCGTGGAGAGCGTGCGCAACGCCCTGATTTACGGTGATATTGAAGCACGATGGAACGCGATCCGTGCTGCCGGGGAACTCGGGGACGCGTTCATCGACCCCCTCATCCATGCCCTCCAGGACGAGCACTGGATTATCCGTCGGGGAGCCGCACAGACCCTGGCCGCCATTGGTGCCCCGGCGGTCCCCCCCCTCATCGAGATGCTGGGGTGCGAGGACGACTCGGTCCGCCGGGAAGTCCTCCGGGCCTTCGTCGCGATCGGCGAGCCGGCAGTCGACCCCCTGATCCGGGCCCTGTCGCGCGACTCGGCAGCCATCCGGCAGGGCGCAGCCCAGATTCTCGGGCAGATGGGCGTGGACCGTGCCGTCCGCCCCCTCATCGAGGCCCTCAGGGATCCTGACCCGGGTGTCCGCCGCGAGGCTGCCCTCGCCCTCAAGCAGGCAGGGCACCCTGATGCCGTCGGCCCCCTGGTCACCCTCCTCGGGGACGAGTCAGGGTACGTCCGGATTGCCGCGGCAGAAGCCCTCTGTTCCCTCGGGACCGTTGCAATCGATCCCCTCGTTGCTGCCCTCGCGCATCCCCAGCCCGAGCTCCGCCAGAGGGCCGGTCTGGCACTCGTCTCCATCGGCTCACCCGCCCTCGACTCCCTCCTTGCTGCCCTCGGCCACGAAGACCCCCTCATCCGGCAGGGAGCGGCCGGTGTCCTGGGCAGGATCGGTGACTCCCGGGCAGTGCAGGCCCTCATCCGCCTCCTCGGCGACAGGGAGAGGAAAGTCCGGCAGGAAGCCGTCAGGGCACTTGCTGCCCTGGGATACCCGTCCATCCCGTCCCTTGTGACGGCCTTCCGGGAGGGGGATGTCATCGTGCGGAACTGCGCGATGGAGGCCCTCTGGCTCATCGGCGGCCCCGCGATCCGGCCCCTGATTGAGGTCCTTGATGACCCGTCTGGCGAGGTCAGGCAGAGGACTGCCCTCCTACTCGGGGAGATGGGTGACCCTTCCGCCACCGAGGCCCTCGCGCGGGTTCTGACTGACCCGGTACCTGCCGTCCGCCGGGAGGCATTCGAGGCGCTGGAGAAGATCCGGAAGAACCAGCAGGCATCGGGGAACCAGGCAAAGGCAGGGAATTCGCAGGAGACGGGGAGAGAGAGGGCGGCCGAGGGGAAGAAGAAGGGCGGGGCCTGGTAGGGGAGGGGACGCCTCCCCGCGGTCAGGGAGCGAGGAAAAACCGCGTATCGAGGGAGAAGGCCGGGACTTCCATTCCCCTGACCTGGACGAGGTATTCACCCGGTTCCCACCGTTCCGTGTCCCACTCGTACGACCAGCTGTTGAATGCCGTCCCGTCTGACTTTTCAACCGTTGCAATACCCGCCGTCCCCGAGACCGGGAGGCTTTGGCTCTTCCCCGTCGGGAAGAAGGAGACAGACCGCACCTCGACGAGGATATGGTTACCAGGGGAGAGGATGGTTGGTCCCGAGAGCCGGATACGTGACCCCGCGGGGTACGTGGTCCCCGGAACGAACGGGGCGGGGGAGAGGGGACCTGTCTCCCGCTCCGGCGGGACGGTCAACTTTTCACTCTGGTCTTCCCCCGGCAGGGCCCCCGGTGTCCCGTTGTGCGGGGCGGGGGGAGAGCCTGGCACCGCCAGGGGGGCATTTCCCCAGAGGCATCCCGCAGTGACGGCCACGGTTGCCACGATGACGAGCAGGAGGTACTTCGTGCAATCCATCACCAGGTGAATGAGCCCCTTCCATCAAGAAAGTTGTCCCCTGGTGCATGACCGGCCCCATCGATATCCATAAGCCGGTCGCTGACCAAGGAGATGGAGTAAAAGGTGTGCAATGCCCCCAAAGGATGTGGCATCTCCCAGAGAAACGGTCATACTCTCGCTGAACAGCAAGTTCCCCGTGATGAGGAGGCTTTTTGGCGTCAGGAAGATCGGGATATTCGGATCCCTCGCCCGGGGGGAGGACCGGCCGGAGAGCGACGTTGACATCGAGGTCGAGTTCGAGACAGGAATGGACACCTACCAGAACTTCGTGGGGCTCGCCTTCTTCCTCGAAGAGACCCTCGGGCGCCGCGTCGACCTCGTCATGTCGCGGGTCCTCGCGTCGTTTCTGCGCCCCGAGCTTGGCGCCCAGTACGCAACGATGAGCAGGGACAAGGTCTACCTCGGCCGCATCCTCGAGGAGATGGCATACCTCTCGCACAGGACACGGGGGGTTTCCTTCCGCGATTTCCAGAAAGACGAGACCCTCCGGCGGGCTGTCGAGAGGAGCCTCGAGGTCATCGCGGAATCGGCATCGCGTGTCTCACCGGAGTGCCGGAGAGATGCCCCGAAAGTCCCCTGGAAGGAACTCGAAGCCCTGAAATCGCACCTCCTGCACCCCTACTTCTCGGTCGACGGGGGCCTTGTCTGGAACGTCCTCAACGTCTTTCTCCCGGCTGCCGAACCCCCAATACGCTCGGTCCACTCGCGGATGTCGTGAGGATATTGCCCTGCCCGGGGAGGGTGGGGTATCGTTTATAAGTAACCAGCGCCGACCTTTCAACGAAAACCGGTTGCGATGACTCCCCGCCGGACAACCAGGCCGTGACCAATGAACCAGACATTCAACATCTCCCCACCCCTGCGGGACCTCCTCGCGTATACCCAGGAGCTGCTGGGAACCGAGGTCCAGCTCGTGCGAAGGACGGATGTCCCTCCCCACGGCCTCCTCATCGATGACGTCACGTACGGCACGGGGAAGAACGTCATCGCATTCTCAAGCGCGCTCCTGGGAACACTCAAGGACTATACCATATGCCGGAACTGCCTGGAACTCCTTGCCCGCGGGTGTGCATCGAGGAGGGGGAACTACAAGGTCATTGCATTCTCCCGCGAGAGTGCGCTGGCCGGCTGCCGCCAGATCTACCTTGACGTCCTCAAGGACGAGGGCACGAGGAACCTTTCTGTCTGGCAGAAGAAGCAGCTCGTCTTCCTCCTGTACATGCTTTTCTGCGAGGTCTTCTCCGAGATGCCCCTGAGGCTGCTTGCCGACATCGTCATTGCACGCAAGTTCCCCCTCCTCCGCAACGCCCAGGTCTATTTCCTCCTCAAGGAGAGCATGCGGGACATGCACGACCTCGTCCCTGTCAAGGAATTCCTGCCCCAGCGGTACTTCGTGCTCCACAACGGCATCTACTACGCACGGGACATGCTCCTTGCCTATATCCTCTCGGAGTACAAGTTGAACCCTGTCATCAACATCCCCGAACTCCAGCGGTTCCGCAACCTCGACATGAAGGAGATGATGACCCACCGGTGGAGCCGGTCTCCCTGGTACCACACGAAGGTCGTTGGCGATGCCCTCTCCAACATGCTCAAGCGGACTATCACGATGGATACCGAGGCAGAATTTTCCGAGACCTACTTTCACGATCTCTATCTCCTCTCCACCGAGATTCCTGTCCGCTGGTGGGTGATGGTGGGGATGCAGGACTGGTTCCTGTGGGACACCCCCGAAGGGAGGAGGACTGTACTCGCCACCCAGTCCTCGATCGAAAAGTTCGTTCGGGAAGAGATCTTCGGTCCCGACTGAAGTCCTGGAGGGGGGCTTTTTCTCCGCGTCATTGTTCCCCCATGAAAATGGCAGATGCCACTTTCATGAATGGTGATGCGTGTGTCCTTGAGAGAGACTCATGTGGCTTTTTTGGAAAAACCCATTATCCCAGAGCCACCATACGTACTGGATTTCATATGCGGATACCGATAAAGGAGGTCACTCCCGGGTGCGAGAGGGCAGAGGTGTGTGGTTTTGTTCACGAGGTCCGGGACCTGGGAGGCCTTGTTTTCCTCCTCGTTCGGGACCGCACCGGGATCATCCAGGTAACGGTGCCCAAGAAGAAAGTCGCAGAAGACGTCCTTTGTGCCGTCAGGGATGTCTCCCGCGAGTCGATCGTCAGGGTGTCAGGCACGGTCAAGGCCATCGACAAGGCGCCGGGCGGGCGCGAGCTGGTCCCGGAATCATTCGAGATCATCAGCCGGGCCGAGAGCCCCCTCCCCCTGGACGTGGCCGAGAAGGTGCCTGCCGAACTGGACACGCGCCTCGATTCGCGGTTCCTCGATGCCCGGCGTCCCCGGGTCGCTGCCGTGTTCCATATCAGGAGCGTTCTTGCCCGGACAATCCATGAATACCTTTTTTCAGCCGGTTTTGTGAATATCACGACCCCCAAGATCGTGGCGGCAGCCACGGAGGGAGGGACCGAGCTCTTCCCCATCGCTTACTTCGAGAAGGAGGCGTTCCTCAACCAGAGCCCCCAGCTTTACAAGCAGATGATGATGGGTGCCGGGTTTGAGAAAGTCTTTGAGATAGGTCCCATATTCCGGGCCGAGGAGCACAATACCACCAAGCACCTCAACGAGGCCACCTCGGTTGACGTCGAGGTCTCGTATGCCGACCACCACCACGTCATGGCGCTCCTCGAAGACCTCCTCGTCACCCTCTACCGCAGGGTCGACGAAGAGTGCCGGCCGTTCCTTGATGCAATGGAGATCAAGGACTTTTCCGTGCCCTCATGCCCGTTCCCGCGCCTCCCGTATGACGAGGCGATCGCGATTGCCCAGAAGAAGACGGATGAACAGGTGACGTACGGTGATGACATCGGGACTGCTGCCGAAAAGGCGATCGGGGAGGAGATGGGAGGGCACTACTTCATCGTCGACTGGCCGACCGCCATCAAGCCCTACTATGCAATGCCCTACGAGGATGACCCCTCGATCTGCAAGGCATTTGACCTCATGCACCCGCGGATGGAGCTCTCTTCCGGTGCCCAGCGCGTCCACCAGTACGACCTCCTTGTACGCCAGATCCAGTCCAAGGGTCTGAACCCCGACAACTTCTCCTTCTACCTTCTGCCTTTCCGGTACGGCATGCCCCCCCACGCCGGCTGGGGACTCGGGATGGAACGGCTCGTCATGACGATGCTTGGTCTCTCCAACATCCGGGAAGCCGTCCTCTTCCCCCGGGACCGCCACCGCCTCGTCCCATGAGACGCTCCATGGACCCTTTTGCATCTCTCCCCCTCCTCCCGACCACCGTGGTGGGGAGTTATCCCGTCGAGAGGGGGAGGGGGCTTGCAGCGTTCCTTGACCCGTTCCGGCACGCCGTGCGTGTCGCGGTCGGGAGCCAGGTGCGGGCCGGAATCGACATCATCTCCGACGGGCAGGTGCGGGGTGACATGATCCAGGCGTTCTCCTCCCACCTGCCGGGGATCAGGGGCCAGGACGTGATCAACCCGGTCCTCCCTGCCCCCGGCCCAATCACCGTGGGAGACACCCTCTATGCCCTTTCCTGCCACACGTGGGTCAAGGGCATCCTGACGGGCCCGACCACCCTCTCCCACGCCCTCCACATCGCAACCCCGGTATACCGGGACCGCGGTGACCTTGCACGGGACCTTGCCCGGGCACTTGCAGTCGAGGCCATTGCCCTCGAAAAGGCCGGCGTCTGCATGGTCCAGGTCGATGAACCGATCCTCTCGACGGGTGCCGCTGATATCGCCCGGGCAAGGGAGGCATTCTCTCTCCTTGCCGGCACCCTCCATGTTCCGGTGGCCCTCCACGTCTGCGGAGATTTGGCGGGGGTTATCGACGATCTCCTGCGTTTCCCGGTCGCTGTCCTTGACATCGAGTGTGCGAAGAGCCCGCAGAACCTGGACCTTCTCTCCGAAAAAGACCTGCAGGGGAGAAGGATTGCCGCCGGGTGCGTGGACTCGAGTGACCCGCGGGTCGAGAGCGTTGGAGAGATCAGGGGACGGGTCGAGAAGGCAGTGGACCGCTTTGGCCCCCACAATCTGCTCGTCGACCCTGACTGCGGTCTCCGGATGCTCCCCCCGGATGCAGCGTTCCAGAAACTCTCCAACATGGTGACTGCGGTACGGGAAGTCAGGGAAGGGTTAGGGGAACGTCAAAGGGATCCATCCTAGACGACCCGCGACGTCGTCGAGAGCTCTATCCCTTTCTCCGTGATATTGAAGGGGATGAGGCGCTTGGGGACCTGGCAGTTCCGGACCTTGTGGACGGCCAGCTGGCGTTCGATCTCGTTCATGAAGATGACTTCCTTCAACTCGATCACGACATCGGCAATCCGCATGATCCGAATCTCGTCCATGGGGATGTGGAGGTCACTGTAGAGGATGAACAGCGCATTTGCCTTTCGTCCCGCGATATCCCTTTTCACGAGGGAGAGAAAACTGACTGCGGCATCGATACCGTCCCTCGTGATGATCGAGGAGAGGGAGTCCACCACGATCCTGTCCCCTTTCATCAATCCCGGGAGGTCACCGAGGGGACTGGCCCGGGCGTCCACCATCCCGTCCTCGACCTCGCTGTCGATCATCACGTACGTGCCCCCGGTCCCGTCTGCGCTCCAGAACTGGCGGGCCATGAGGTCGATGCCGGTCAGGGGAGAACCCTGGACGACGATTGTGCTCCCTGTCGGAAATCCTCCTTCCATGGCGAGATCCAGACCTGAAATACCTGTGGATCGCCGGTTCTCCCTGGGCACCTTCTGTATCTCCGAAAAATTAGTATTTCAGTTACCACTCTTATAATCTTGCACAAAATCAGGGTGTTTTGGGGGAGAACTCTTCCCGGAGTGTGCGCCGGAGGAGCTTCCAGCCATGGACACGGGGCAGCGCCGTCACCCGGACTACCTTCCGGGGCACCTTGTACCCTGCAAGCTGCCGGCGGCAGTATTCTAGGATCTCCCCGTCGGAAACATCGGACCCTTCCCGGAAGACGATGGCGGCTGCGGGTATCTCGCCCCTCCTCTCGTCCGGGATCCCAAAGATGGCGGCGTCGGCGACAGCCGGGTGCTGGAGGAGGACGTTTTCCACCTCCGTGGGATAGATCTTCCACCCCGACATGTTGATCATGTCCTTCTTCCTGTCTGTGATGAAGAGGACACCGTCGGCATCCATGTATCCGACGTCGCCAGTCAGGAACCAGCCGTCAGGGAGGAACGCCATAGCCGTGTCTTCCTCCCTCCCCCAGTACCCTAAAGCCACCGCAGGCCCCCGAATGGCGATCTCACCGGTTGCCCCGGCGGGGAGGACCCTTTCCGGGTCCTCTGTATCCACCACCCTCACCTCTGTGTACCCCACCGGGATCCCGACACTCCTGTAGCCGCGGGTAAGTTCCGGTCTCCCCGGAAGGGTTGCCGTGCCCGACCCGACCACGATCGTCTCGGAAAGGCCGTAGGCATTCGCGATGGGTATCCGGTACCTCCTGTCAAATGACTCCCAGACCGAGGGGGGGAGCTGGCCTCCCCCGCTGATCATTACCCTGACAGTGGAGAGAGCCTGTTCTGTCCCGGGCGGGGCATGCACGAGGCCATGGATGACGGGGGGCATCGAGGAGAGGACAGAAACCCCGTATTCCTGGACAAGGCGGAGATATTCCGGCTCGGAGAAGCGTTCCATGATCACCCATGTCCCTCCCGCCCGGAGGACGGATATGCCCCAGGAAACGCCGATATGTCCCATGGGATAGATTCCCAGGTACACGTCCCGGGGATGGAGGGAGAGGAGGTCCCTTTCGGCCTCGAGGGCGGCGAGCCAGTTACCCTGCGTCAGAACTGCCCCCTTCGGCCTCCCGGTTGTCCCGGAGGTGTACTGGAGCTGGCAGACATCATCACAATGGCGGGGTTTGGGTGGGAACACGGGTCCCGGGTCTGTTGCAACGGCCTCCTCCCACGAGAGGGGTGTCCTGCCCGGGCACCCCTTTGCGATCACGATGCCGGGAAAAGAGGGGTGGTCGCTGACCCGCTGTGCAACCTCCCACTCGCGGGGACCACAGATGAGTGCCCGGGCACCCGAGTCCCCGATGAGAAAGGCAAGTTCCGCTTCCCGCAGGGCTGCGTTTGCCGGGACGGCAACGGCACCGGCCCGCCACACCCCCAGGTAGCTGACAAGGAACTCCGGGCAGGAGTCCATGTAGATACAGACCCTGTCGCCCGGCGAGATACCCTCTGCCACGAGGGTGTGCGAGAGTGCCCTCGCCCGGGCTGTCAGCTCCTGGTAGGTCCAGGTCTCCTTCCGGGACGGCGAGACCACGGCTGCCTTCGGGGGGCCGCGGGCGGGACCATCGAGGAGGCTCGCAATGTTGAACATGGGGGATCGCCGTTCTCTCCTTCTTCCGGATTTTTTTCCCGATGAAAATGGCACACCCCTGTATCAGGGGTGCACGTGGATACCTCTCCCGGTCGCCGGGGCCGTCACTGGTATTCCGGGAGCTGGACCTCCCGGGGAAGGCCTCCCTTGAATGTCTGCCGGATCCTCTCGTAGTACTCCTTGAGGTGCGGGTTCATGGTCGGGTGGACCTTGGAGAGGCTTGCCTCGAAGTGGCGCATTCCCACGCGGGATGCCCCCTCCCTCATGGCGAATACCCCGGCCTCCCGGCAGAGGGCCTCGAGGTCTGACCCGACATACCCCTCTGTCCGGGTTGCAAGGGAGTGGACCAGGGCCTCGAGGGCCGGGTCCGTGATCTCAAGGTGGCGGGCATTCAGCTGCTCGATGACGAGGCGGCGCCCCACTGCACGCGTTAGCGGTGCATTTTCCGGGACCGGGACCTCTCCGGCGGCTTTTCGGATCTCCTCGGGCGCAACGGTCCGGTCCTTTCCGAGGAGTTCACAGACACGGGCGATCCCCTCTTCACCAAGGGGTGCGAGCACCTCCACCGCGTCCTCGAAGGCCGATCCCTCCACGGGCTTCCCCCGGAGGTGGATGGCAAGGATGTGCTTGCGATCCTCAAGACCGGGTTCCCCGATGTAGACGAGGCGGTCAAACCGTCCGGGCCGGAGAAGTGCCGGGTCGACGAGGAGGGGCTGGTTGGTGGCCCCGAGGACAACGACGTCCTTTAACTCCTCGAGGCCATCGATCTCGGTGAGGATCTGGTTGAGGACACTCTCCATGACGTGGCTCCCGACATCGCCGCCGCGCATCGGGGCAAGGGCATCCAGTTCGTCAAAGAAGATGATGGCGGGGGCTACCTGGCGGGCCTTCTTGAATATCTCCCGCACCGCCCGTTCGCTCTCACCGACCCACTTCGAGAGGAGCTGGGGCCCCCGGATCGCGATGAAATTGGCCCCGCTCTCGTTTGCAACCGCCTTGGCAATCAGTGTCTTTCCCGTCCCCGGTGGTCCGTAGAGGAGGACGCCCCGGGGGGGCCGGATCCCGAGGTCATCGTACCGGTCCCTCTGGGTGAGCGGGAACTCGACGGCCTCGCGGACCTCCTGCTTTGCCTCCTCGAGGCCTCCGACGTCCTGCCAGGTGACGTGTGAGACCTCGAGCATCACTTCCCTCATGGCGCTCGGGCTCACGTCCCGGAGGGCATCGCGGAAGTCAGCCGCCGTCACCACCATCTTCTCGAGGATTTCGGTCGGTATCTCCTCCTCCTCGAGGTCGATCTCCGGCAGGTACCGCCTCAGTGCACGGATCCCCGCCTCCCGGGCAAGGGCCGCAAGGTCAGCGCCCACGAACCCGTGGGTCTGCTGGGCAAGCCCGTCAAGGTTCACGTCGGGGGCAAGGGGCATCCCCCGGGTATGGATCTTGAGGATCTCGACCCTGTCCGGCTCGGTGGGAACCCCGATCTCGATCTCCCTGTCGAACCTCCCCGGTCGCCGGAGGGCCGGGTCGATCGCATCGACGCGGTTCGTGGCCCCGATGACCACGACCTGTCCCCGTTCCTCGAGACCGTCCATCATCGTGAGGAGCTGGGCAACGACCCTCCTCTCGACCTCCCCGGTCACCTCCTCGCGGCGTGGTGTGATCGAGTCCAGCTCGTCAATGAAGATTATAGAGGGGGCGTTCTGCTCCGCCTCGTCGAATATCTCCCGGAGCTTCTGCTCGCTCTCCCCGTAGTACTTGGAGATGACCTCCGGGCCGGCGATAGAGATGAAGTGGGCACCGCTTTCACTGGCAACGGCCTTTGCAATCAGGGTCTTTCCCGTCCCGGGCGGGCCGAAGAGGAGGACCCCCTTCGGGGGTTCGATGCCGAGCCTCTGGAAGAGTTCCGGGTGCCGCATCGGCAGCTCGATCATCTCCCTGACCCGCTGGAGCTCGTCTTTTAGGCCGCCTATGTCCTCGTAGCTGATCCTCTTTGCCCCCTCCACGCCCGGTGCAGGTTTCTCAGAGAACTCGACGTGGGTATTCTTGGTGATGATGACCGCTTCCTCCGGCTCGATCTCCACGACCTTGAACGGGATAAACTGTGTCTGGAGGAATGGCAGACCACTCGAGATGGGCACAAGGTCGTTTTTTACGACCGGGAAGTCGATGAGGGAGTTGAGCACGTGGGGCGTGATGTTGATCGAGACGTTGCGGGGGAGGTCCTCGGGGGGTGCGAGGACCACCCGTTTTGCCTCCACCTCGTCCTGTATCTTGGAGATCTTGACGGTGTCCCCGATGCTCACCCCGGCATTCATGCGGGTAAAGTTGTCGATCCGGACCTTGTTCTGGTTCCAGTCCTCGACAAGGGACCTCCAGACCTTGGCCACGGTCCTGCGTTTGCCTTCGACGGCAACGATATCCCCGGGGGATATCTTCAAAAAGAGCATGGTCTCAGGGTCGAGCCGTGCTTTTCCCCCCCCCTGGTCTCCGGGATACGCGCTGTCAACCTTCAGATGGAGTTCAGGCATTAATTTAAAGGTGCAATACGCTGGGATTTATAGGTACGTATGCGAGTCCTCGTTTTTGACCCGTTCTCCGGCGCCGCAGGGGACATGGTCTGCGGAGCGCTCCTCGACCTTGGTGCAGACAGCCTTCAGGTAACGGCAGCCATGCGGTCTGTCGTTGCCGACCCGGAAATCAGGGTCGTGGAAAGGGCGGGGATCAGGGCAGTCGCCGTCAATACCCGGGCAACGACAGTCCAACGCTCCCTCGACGAGGTCCTCGTGCGGGTCAAGGCTGCCGATGCCCCGCGAGAGGCCATCGAGATGGCCTGCCGCGTCTTTTTCCGGATTGCCGAGGCAGAAGAGGATGTACACGGGAAGACCGCACACTTCCACGAGGTTGGTGCAGACGACGCCATTGCCGAGGTGGTCGGCGCCTGCACTGCCCTCCACTCCCTCGGCGTGGACGCCGTGGCAACCGGGACCCTCCGCCTCGGGGGCGGCAGCGCCAGCACCCACCATGGGACATACCCGGTGCCTGCACCGGCAACCCTGGCCATCCTGAAGAGATCGGGACTCCCCGTGGAGTATGGCCCGGGCGGGATGGGGGAGCTCTGCACGCCGACGGGCGCTGCCCTCCTCTCTGAGATGGTGACCCTCCCAGCCGGGTCACCCCTCCGGGGGAGGGTGGTCGGGACAGGGTACGGTGCCGGTACGCGGGACTATCCTTCTGTTCCAAACGTCCTGCGTGCATCTCTCCTCGATATCGTGCCGTGTGGGGCGTATGACTCTGTCGATATCCTCGAGACTAACGTCGACGACGTCACGGGGGAGGTCCTGGCAGCATGCACGGAGAACCTCATGGCGGCAGGAGCACGGGACGTCTCCCTCATCCCCTGCACCATGAAGAAGGGGAGGCCGGGGTGGCTGGTCCGCGTGGTCTGCCTCCCACAGGACTCACGGAAACTTTCACTCGCCCTCGCCCGGGAGACAGGGACGCTCGGTGTCCGGTGCCTGGAGGGTGTCCACCGGTTCGTTGCCGAGAGGGAGACCCGGACGGTAACAGTCTCGCTGTGCGGTCGTTCCTGGGAGGTCCCGGTGAAGTGTGCGGTTGCCGATGGCGTTGTTTACTCGAGCAAGCCCGAGTTCTCCCGCATCCAGGAGGTGGCCCGGCTCTGCTCTCTCTCCGCAAGGGAAGTGGCACAGAAGGTTTGGGAAGAGGCCTGGAGGCAGACGGCGCGGAAGGGTCCATGAACGGGGATTTCCTGCCGACCGGCTCTCCGGATCTCGATCGTCTCCTCGGGGGAGGGCTCTGCAGGGGGATCATCACCCAGGTCTACGGGGAACCGGCCTCGGGCAAGAGTACCTTCTGCGTGCTTGCCTCGGTCTCTGCCCTCCGTGCCGGGTTAAAGGTACTCTTCCTCGACAGCGAGGGGTTCTCTGCCGAGAGGTTCCGCCAGGTCGCTGGGGAACATGCCGTTGATCTTGCCACCAACCTCTTTTTGTTTGAACCGGAAGACTTCTCCCAGCAGGGAATGATGGTCAGGGGGCTTGACCCACTCCTCCGGGAAGGTGCCGGCCTCGTCGTTGTCGACTCTGCGACCGGTCTCTACCGGAGCCAGCTCGAACGGGGCAGGGACGCCATGCAGAGGTTGACAGGACAGGTCCTTCTCCTGCTGGGGTATGCCCGGAAGTACCATGTCCCGGTCCTCATCTCAAACCAGGTCTACATGGACCCCGCCCGGGGAACCTTTGTCGGGCTCGGGGGGACGGCACTCGAACACCTCTCCAAGGTGATCGTCCGCCTGGAGAGGCGAAACCACCTCCGGCGGGCAACCCTGGTCAAGCACCGGTCCAAACCCCCCGGGGAGTTCTTTGACTTCGAGATCACGGGCGATGGTATCAGGGCACTCCCCGCGGCAGGGGAAAGTCCCGGAGAAGAGAAATAACCAATTTTCTCCATTACTATTCCATGAAATGGCGACGGGCGTCCGCTGGCATTTTGCTCTGCATCCTCCTCTTCCCGGGATTCCTCTTTTCAGGCTGCCTGAATTCACCAGAAGGCACTGTCCGGGACACTAGTAACACCGGTTCCTGGCGGTCCATTACCCTCCGGGACATCACGACAGGTGAGAACTTCACCCTTGACTCACTCGGCTCCACACCTGTGATCCTCTTTACCTTCATTGTCGCCTGCCCTATCTACACCCGTCAGCAACAGGAGATAACACAGTTCAAAAGAGAGATGGGAGAAGGGGTCGCTGTCGTCGGGTTGGACATCGATCCCAACGAAGACGAGAAGACCCTTCGCACGCACATAGAAAGGTACAGCCAACATTCCGCAGGTCGTAAATCAAAAATAATATTTTTTCATACGGCGGCCCCAGCAGAGCGAGTATTTTCCGCAAATCGTCGTTTAAATTTGCAATTTTCAGAACTTTCTTCCCATCCGCAATGACCACAAATTCCCTCACCCTCCTGAAAAGGAAGAAGACCCATTTCAATGTTGGTCGTTGGGTCTGTTTCTTTGTCTGGCTGATGACAGTCTTACCCTAGGAATTGACGAGATATTCGTCCATTGCCTCGAGTATGTGTTCAAATACCTTCGCTTCGATTTGAAGTTTCTTCACCGATGCTATAAGACACTCGATTGGTATCGGCTGGCCGTCTTCTGAAATGCATACCTTTACTTCTATTGCGTGCACGATATCCATCTGGGGTGATCTCCTTTTGGTTTGTCACCAGTGAGATCATCCCATCAGGGATTATCTTAGCCGATCTTTGGACAGAATCAAAAAATTTGATGATAAATCTGATATTTCATCATTTACCAGTGGTGATGAAACAAAACCGTTTTCATGCTTATTTCAGCATTCGGATAAGATCTTCTTTTGGGATGCCCTTCCAGAGAGCAACTTTCGAGAGAATGTCCTGCAATGTGCCCGGGGAATTTCTTCGTGGAGGGGAACTGTGATAACATGTTCTCCTGACGATGTACTACATTTTAGTCGTGCGTGGCTGCCGGGTTGGCGAATGAGCTGATATCCCAAACGGGAAAGGATCTTTATAAGATCTCTGCCACTAACAACCGGTAGCCCGGGCAACGGGACCGACCTCGCACTCCGATATGGTGAGTATCCGGATCGACTCTCCTTTCGCCAGTTCCTCTTCGAAGTGGAGCTCGACCGCTTCACGGATATTGCCCATCAGCTCATCGAGCGTCTTGCCCTGGGTGAATATGTCGACCCCGATGCCGCGACTACACCAGAAGGTGCCATCCGAATATATTTCAAATTTGACGAGCATTCGAATTCCTTTAATGTATTGTGTTATGGGTACTAAAGTCATCATGCAGGAATAATGCTTTTGTTGGCAGGATTCCCTCTGACACCCCCGGATACAACGGACCTGGCAACAACGTGAATCACTGATTTGCATATAACCGGTGATTGGACAATCTTTCGCGCCTTTATGGCTGGTCGAGTGAATAAATAGGTCAGGAATAAATCATCACTCACCAGGCCTGAGGGAAAGGGGGACATTACCCCCCCCCTTCCACCTGCTCCCTCGCGACAAACAGCGGTGCTTTTCTCTGCTTCCCGGCAAGCATTCTCAGTACTGATTGCATTGGGGTAGTATAGAAGAAGGGCTCGATAGAAAAGTTCAGTGCTCGATGATGGCTATTGATGACCAGGTTTTCTAATGAAAATGACTTCGCCATTTTCATGCTTTATGCTCGACCGCCCGGCGGTCATGGGCGGTTGGTATGTAAATCATAAATGGAATGGGATCAACCTGAATCCACATGAGGGTCAGGTTGAGCGAGGAAAATATTCGCAGACGAGACAAGTTCCAGAATCTGGTTCAGGTGTAAATACCTGGGTTCTTTTGATGTAGGAATCTGGATCTCGCGCGTGATAAACCGACCTTTTTCTTCGTATATCTCATCGTTTATCACCAAATGCCAGATAATTGTCGCCATTTTCCATGCAATCGCAACAATAGTTTTTCCAAACCCAATACTCCTATACCCTTCAAAACGTGATCGTGCCGGAAAAGACCGTTACAGCCGGTCCCTCCATCCACGTCTCCTCCCCGAGGATGATGGTGAGCGGTCCGCCGGGGGTCTCGACCTCCACGGGTGAGTCGACGTACCCGAGGTGGTGGGCAACTGCGGCCGCGGCAGTCGCCCCCGTCCCGCACGAGAGGGTCTCGCCTTCGACGCCGCGCTCGAACGTCCGGATTCTGAGGGCATTTTTCCCGGAGCGCTCGACGAAATTGACGTTTGCACCCTTGGGGAATGAGCCGTGGTGCCTGATGGCAGGGGCCAGGGCATTGACATCCACGGCGTCCAGCTCCCCGACGAAGATGACGGCGTGGGGAACGCCGGTATTTACAGCATACACCTCAAGTCCCCCGATCTGTTCTTTGTACTCCCCCTCGCCGGTCGCCGGGATATCGGCCCGCTGGAACTTCGGGTCAGGCATCCTGATCCGTGCGAAGAACGTGTCATCCCTGTACCCGCACTCGACAGGGATGATTCCCGCCAGCGTCTCGACGGTGCACGACTTCCGGATGATGCCCTGGTCGTACGCATACTTTGCCAGGCACCGTATCCCGTTGCCACACATCTCGGCCTCGCTCCTGTCCGGCTGAAAAAGGCGCATTTTCAGGTCGGCCTTGTCCGACCGGGAGAGATAGAGGACACCGTCGCCCCCGATGCCAAATCTCCGGTCGCAGAAGAGCAGAGCGAACTCTGCTTTCATCTCATCGGGGATTTTCACCCTGTCATACTCGTCAATGAGGATGAAATCGTTCCCGTTCCCATGCAGTTTGGTGAATTGCAACTCCATCTCTCTCGTCTCCTCGTGTCAGGAAAAAGGTGGCATAGCGCCGGCAGGCCGTGGTTTTTCCGGACAAATCGTGCAGGGAGTCAAAAAACGGGTGATTTGCTTCATTTTTCTCTGCCTCCCCCCGCATTACCCGGGTACCCGTGGGTAAAGTCCCCGATATCCCACCCGAGCAGGTCCCTGATGATGATGTAAGCCATCTGGGGGGGGATTGCCCCCGCCTCTGTCACGATGAGGTCCACGTATTCTGCGGGGGTCACGTCAAAGGCAGGGTTCCGCACCCTGACATGGGAGAATGATCCCGCGAGCTCGGGGGAAAGAACCTCGGCAGGATCTCTCTCCTCGATCGCGATGTATTCCCCAAGGATTGTCCGGGGAGCAAACTTGTAGGTCTCAGCGGCAACCATCACCCGGGTCCGTGACTCGTGGGCGGCAAGGGCGATCAGGGAGGTCCCGATCTTGTTCACGACTGCGCCATTGACAGAGATGGCATCCGCCCCCACGATGACAAGGTCGACCTCGTTCATGAAGGTGCGTGCCGCAGAGTCAACGATGTAGTTCGTCGGTATCCCTGCGTCGTCAAGTGTCCTGATCGTCAGGAGTCCCTGGTTCCTTGGCCGGACCTCGGTGGCAAAAACAGAGAAGTCCCTCCCCCGCTTTCGTGCCTCCACCATGCACGCGAGGGCCGCTTCCGAGTTGCAATGCGTGAGCAACACGTCGCCGTCCCGGATATGGTGGGCGCCGATCTCTCCAATCCTCCTGACCGCCTGCTCTGATGCCGCAATGAATGCCTCACACCTCCTGGAAAACTCCTCCCTTGCCTCCTCGAGGGTAGAGAAATCCCGGCGGAGGACAGACATCACGGCGTGGACGGCGTTCGGTAGAGATACGGCCGTGGGCCGGGTGGAAAGGAGGAGGGACGCTGCTTCCTCCATCTTCTCCCGGAACTCCGGCAGCGTCCCGGCCGGGAGAGTCGAGGAATACTCCCCGAGAGCCCGGACCGCTGCCCGTGCAATCCGCCCGGCGCCGCGGATCTCCATGTTCTTTATCTTCTCAGCGGTAAGAGATAGCATTGAAAAGCACTCGTGTACTAGAGTGACTGTTGCCGATACTTAAAATTAGAGGCGCTCCATTCCCATGTCCATCGCCGTCGTCTTTGACAGTGCCGGGACCCTCCTCCACACCTACCGGGTTGCAAAAAACGTCCTTTCCGGCCAACTGCTTCCCGGTATCGAGACGGTCAGCCTCACCTTCTCGTCTCCCGACCGCGTCCTCGTTGTTGTCCACGTCCACTCCCGCGACGTAATCGGGGCCCCCGGGGACCTCCTCTTCTCGGATTACCTCAAGGCGAACAGGATAGGCTTTGGCATCAGCTGCACCCGCAAGGTCCTGGCCGCCGACGATGTGGCACAGGCCCTCTACAACTCGCAGCAGGGGACGGTCGGGGACCTCAAGGACTGTATCCGGCATGTCTGGCAGGTATGCCGGAAGGAAGCGGTGGTGACGTTGAACAGCGGAGTGATCATCAACATGGCCATCCCCGGCATCGAGTTCATGGTCACGACCGGGGGACGACCGTTCGAGGGTGCACGGGAAGCGATCAGTGAACTCCACCGGATGGGTATCCCCACGTTCATCGCGTCCGGCGACCGCGTCACCAAGCTCGAGAAGATGGCAGACTACCTTGGCATCCCCCGGGACAGGGTCTTTGGGGTGGCTACCCCGACGGTGAAGGCCCAGATCGTTGCCGACCTCAAGCGGGAGTATGACTGCGTGGTCATGGTCGGGGACGGCATCAACGACCTGTGTGCAATGAAGAGTGCGGACGTGGCAATCCTCTCGGAGGAACAGTCCGGAGAAAAACACCCCGAGCTCTACGAGGCCGCCGACCACGTGGTCAAGAGCGTACGGGAGGTTGTTGCCATCGTGCGGGGCCTGAACCAGTGCGAATCGTCGGCGGAGCGGCGTGCACAAGATGAAAAGTAATATGCACCCAGCACCACATTCACTAGTGAGAGGATTATAAATGAACCCCCTGATCACCGTGAAGGATCTCTGCATGGACTTTGACGGGAAGAGAGTCCTGAAGAATATCTCTTTTGAGATCAGTGAGGGAGAAGTTCTGGGGATTATCGGGCGCAGCGGGGTAGGAAAGACAGTGCTCATGCACCTGCTGAGGGGTGTGGAGCAGCCCCCCACCTCCGGGCAGATCATCTACCATGTTGCCGTGTGCGATTCCTGCCCCTATGTCGGAGTCGGGGGCATGGCAGGAAAGACCTGCCCGTCTTGCGGCAAGGTCCTCCGTGCACAGGACATCGACCTCTGGAACGAGAAGGATGAGGAGCTCCGCCGGCGGCTGATGCGCCGCACTGCCATCATGTTCCAGAGGACTTTTGCGCTCTACGGCAATGACAGGGTGATAGAGAACGTTCTCCATGCCCTCGACGATATCGATTATCCCCCGGACAAGGCGATCAACCGGGCCGCCGACCTCCTTGACCAGGTCCGTCTCTCCCACCGGATGATGCACATCGCCCGCGACCTGTCCGGAGGGGAGAAACAGCGCGTGGTCCTTGCCCGCCAGCTGGCGAAGGAACCATTCCTCCTCTTTGCCGACGAACCGACCGGGACCCTCGACCCGGAGACTGCCGACCTGGTCCACCGGATGCTCGTCGAGGCCTCGGAGAGGAACCACATGGGAATGGTTGTCACGTCCCACTTCTCCCAGGTGATAAAGACTCTTGCGGACCGGGCCATGCTCCTCGTCGATGGCGAGGTCAGGATGCTCGGATCGCCCGAAGAAGTCATCACCAGGTTCATGGCCGATTTCTCTGATACGGAGACATTCGAGGTCCCGCAATTCGGAAAGGAGATCCTGATCGCCCGCGACGTGTACAAGCGGTACATCTCTGTTGACAGGGGGGTTGTGCGGGCTGTCAACGGCGTCACCTTCGAGGTCAGGGAGAAAGAAATATTTGGCATCATTGGCAAGAGCGGTGCCGGCAAGACCACGCTCTCCCGGATAATGGCAGGGATCATCGAACCCACGACGGGAGAGATGATCATCCGGATCGGTGACGACTCGGTTGACATGACAAAACCCGGGATCGAGAACCGTGGCAGGGCCAAGAGCTACATCGGTCTCCTCCACCAGGAGTATGACCTCTACCCCCACAGGACCGTTCTCGACAACCTCACCGACGCAATCGGGCTCGAGTTCCCCAAGGAACTGGCGATGAGGAAGGCCGTCATCACCCTCAGGATGGCAGGTTTTTCTGAAGAGAAGAGCAGGGAGATCCTTGACCGCCTCCCCGGCCAGCTCTCCGAGGGTGAACGGCACCGGGTCGCGCTTGCTCAGGTCCTCATCCGGGAACCCCGGATGGTCATCCTCGATGAACCGACCGGCACGATGGACCCCCTGACCAAGGTGGACGTCAAGCACTCCATCATGCATGCACGGGACGAGATGGACGAGACCTTCATCGTTGTCTCCCACGACATTGATTTCGCCCGGGAGATCTGTGACAGGCTTGCCCTCATGCGAGGGGGGAAGATCGTCCAGATCGGGAAGACCGCAGACGTGCTTGCGACCCTCACGGCGGAAGAACGGGAGGTCATGGGGAAGGCAGCGCCATCCTGACGGGTCAGGCCATGATAACCCTTTTCATCGATGGGGAAAGGCGTTCCGTCCACGAAGGTATGACCCTTGGGGAGATCCTCCCTGACCGGGACCCGGCTTGCCAGGTCGCGGTGATCCGGCCGGGAGCCCGGGAGTCGTCCGTGACGGGGAGCATGAGACTGGTGACCACTGCCGGTGAGATCACGGCCGAGCTGCTCCCCGCCGGTCAGGACATACTCCAGTCACCCGATCTCCCGTTCCCCCTCCGTGTCCACTGGCATGACAGGTACGCTGTTGCATTCGGTCCGTTTCCTTCACGGTTCGTCCCGGCAAGGAAGCCCCACCTGTACGAGAGGGGTGACCTGATCCTCGGGTGCGGGGGGTACGACCCCGGACGGTCCTACCTTATATTCTCGAAGATCCGGCACACCGCAGACCATGGTGCCGCAGCAGGAGGAGGGGTCATTGGGAAAGTCGTGAGCGGGAGGGGAGCTATCGACCGCTGGGGCACGAGCGACCAGGTCACGGCGGTCACACCGGTCGTCAACTGGGCCGATACCAGCCGGTCATTCACGACCCGGGACAGCTCCCTGCCGCTTGAGGATGGCATGGAGATCATCACCCATGCCCGGATCACTGCCCAGGGGTTCGCCGGAGGCAGGGTGGTCTCTACCGACGCTGCCGAGACGGTCGAGCACATGCTCCTTGCCCTCTCGGGAGGGCACTTCTCAGTCGGGAGGGCTTCGAGCACTTACATCCAGGACGAAAGGGCGGCCGGGACAGAGGTGCCCTTCGAGGTCAAGTCGGCCCGGCGGGAAGGGTTCGTCACGACGAGGACGCGGGGCAGGTCGATGGGTTCACTCTACATCTATACCCGGGATATCCCTGCGTCGCCGTCCCATACCCTCCTCGGGCAGGTCACACACGGCCTTGAACTCGCCCGACTGGTGAAGGCCCAGGATACCTTCTGCGTCAGGGTCGAGCCGGAACGCTTTGACCTCGTCGGCCTCTTCCTCGGGGAGGCCCGTGCCCTTGCAACGCAGAGGGGAATTGCCATCGAGACCGGTTCTGACGGGGACAACCTTGTCGTCGTTGACCAGGACCCCCCCACAACCCTCGAGAGTCTTATGGCCGGAAAGGTGACGCTCTCCACTGTCCCTCTTGCCCACGTCATCGATATTACCCTCGATGACTCGGGCGCTCCCGGGTCATGCGAGATATTCCGGAGGCTCACCGGCCTGCACCGGCACCGGGTAGGAAAAATCCCCTTCTTCTTTCACTTCGAGGACGTGTACCTCTTCAAGCCGCTCATCCCCGCCGGCATCAACATCCACCCCGAGAACCTGCCGTCCGACATCGTGAAGCCGGGGACGCTGGCCATGACCAACGATTCGAGGAGGGGTTCAGGTCTCGTCGGGGTGCGGACGAGCGAGAACAGTGAATTCGGCCCGACATCGGAACCATTCGAAGGGACAAACATCATCGGCAGGGTCCATGACCTGGAGAAGCTCCGGGCCTTGAAAGAGAACCAGATCGTATTCATCAGGGAAGTGAGTCTATGAATACCTACATACCCCGCCTCGTCGGAACGGTGACGAAGTACGTCTTTGTCGAGTCACCGGAGATGACCCCCTCTGACCTGGCGATACGCGCCTACGAAATCTCGCAGGGAGTGATGATCAAGGAGACGTGTTTTGGCCTCCAGGTCACAGGAAATGAGGGGGACGTCAACCGCATCATTGAGTTTCTCCGGAGCCTTGACCAGACCCACATCTTTGTCAAGGATCGGGGATTTCCTCCCGGGGACCCCCGGCGCTGCAGGGCCAACCTGGGAGGTGCCCGACCCGGTTATTTCGGGCACGAGTTCGAGATCGGGCTGATCAGGTTCATATCAAGTGGTCTTGCGGCTCTCCCCAACCGGGCACCGGGAGTCGTGGCAAAACCCCCCTCGCCCCGTGCGACCCCGCGGCTCGACGCAGCCCGGCTCAAGGCGATCATCGAATCACAGGAGTCCTGACATGGCAAATGTCTTCATTTACCCCACCACGAGCCTCATCCTCTCTGACCTCGTTGCGCGGTTCGGCCACAAACCCCTCTCGGCCGCCCTCCAGGTCCGGGAGATCATCCAGACCCCCGGCATCGAGTCTCCCCCCCTCCAGATTACACCCGAGGACCCCAAGAAGGGGCTCCGGTGGGCTGCCGTTGAGGTGCCATCCGGTGTGCGGGGCAGGATGGCGATCTACGGGCCGCTCCTCGACAGGGCCGAGGCGGCGATCATCGTCAACAATGCCGAGTACTCGTTCGGGTGCATGGGGTGCGCCCGCACGAACGAGTTGCTCACGTTCCTGATCCGGAAGAAGGGTATCCCCGTCCTCGACCTCGAATACCCTACCACGGAGGAGGAAGGCGTGGAGTTCGTGGCTGCGATCAGGCAATTCCTGGACTCGCTTGGAGGGGGCGGGTCATGAGCAGGGTCCGGATAGCCCAGCTCTCCTGCGGCCCGGAGTACAGCGGTGTCCAGAAGGAGATTAACGAGGCTGCAGCGGCTGTCGATGCAGACATCTTCTTCCCCGACATGAAACTTGCCGATATCAGGAAGTCATACTCTGACTTTGGCCTCGATATCAGGAGCCCGGACCTCAAGCTCGCGATCGCACGGGCGAAGGCCCTCGTCGAGGGGAGAGTCGAGGCAGATGCCGTCTTCATTGCAACATGCTTCCGGTGTGCCGAGGCTGCAATCGTCCGCAACGAACTGCGGAGGTACATCCACGAGCACTCGCGGCTTCCCGTCGTGAGTTACTCGTTCACAGAGCGGACCACCGCCGGGACCCTCCTCACGCGGATGGAGGCTCTCACGACCATCGCCCGCCGCCGTGCACTCCTGGCGCGTGAAGTCCAGGAGGGTCTCACGATGGGGGTTGATTCCGGGTCAAGTACGACAAAGGCCGTCGTCATGAAGGACAACCGGATCATCGGGTCAGGGTGGCTCCCGACGACAGGGGTCATCAGGAGTGCCGACGAGGCTGTTGACCAGGCTCTCTCGGCAGCGGGCGTGACGCGGGGAGAGATCCAGGCCGTCGGGACGACGGGGTACGGAAGGTTCCTCGTCGGGGAACACCTCAAGGCAGACCTCGTCCAGGAGGAACTGACCGTCAACTCGAAGGGGGCCGTGTACCTGGCGGATGCACAGCATGGCCCTTCCACCGTCATTGACATCGGGGGCATGGATAACAAGGCCATCAGTGTCCAGGACGGGATCCCGGGGACCTTCACGATGGGTGGTATCTGCGCCGGTGCGAGCGGGAGGTTCCTCGAGATGACGGCAAAGAGGCTCGGCGTGGATATCACCGAACTTGGTCCCCTGGCAATGAAAGGTCTCTCCCAGAAGGTCCCGATGAACAGTTACTGCATCGTCTTTGGAACCCAGAGCCTCGTCAATGCCCTTGCTGCGGGCAGCACCCCCGAGGACGTTGCCGCAGCGGCCTGCCACAGTGTTGCCGAGCAGGTCTTTGAGCAGCAGCTCCAGGAGGTCGACATCAAGGAACCTGTGATCATGGTCGGCGGGACGTCCCTCATCCAGGGACTTGTCAAGGCCATGGGTGACCTCCTCCAGACCCAGATCACAGTCCCGCCCTACTCCCAGTACATCGGGGCGGTGGGGTCTGCCCTGCTCGCATCAGGGTTCATCCGGAGAGAGTGAATGGAGGCAGTGGAGTACTTCGAGGTAGAATGCGACGAGCCGGCCGGGAGAGAGTATTACAGGAAGATTGCCGATATCGTCCTCCTCGACCACAACCTCCTCCGGGTTATTGCCAAGCTCCACATCTTCATCGACCCGAAGATCCCCCTTTTTGTTGCAACCGGTGTCACGCGGAAGCTGCCGGGTGTCGTGCGGCTCCGGGATTTCGCCGACGTCAACAAGAAGGAGTCCTCGGTGACGATTTCCATCGGTGACGAGACGTACCTTGCTCCCCTCCTCCGCCTCCTCTGGGAGAAGTTCGGGAAGGACCGCGTCAACCAGCCTGACCGGTTCACCGTCCTGCTGACGCTGGACCAGGGAGAACAGGAGGGGCTCGAAGACCTGCCCGTCTTTGACCCGAGCGAGACGATCTACAAGGACCTCATCTACGTCCTCCAGGTGATCCAGCCGGAGGGTTTCAAGGTCCGGCGCCAGTATTACGGGAAGGGCAGGTTCTACCTCGTTGCAAGCGAGGATACTCTCCCTGACGATACCGAGGAGCTCGTCCGCCGGAAGTTTGCCCTCATGGGAGAAGAGCTATGACACACGTCCCGGTCACCTACAAGGGGGGAATATACCGGCACGACGAGATCATCGATCTCATCGAGGACCTCGGGGGCTATATCATCCAGAAACACGTGATCGCCCAGGAAGTCGTCCTCCAGGCACTCGTGCCCCGCGAGGATATCGAGCTCATCCGGAAGATAGGAAAACCCCTGACCGGGGAGATCACACCCTCCCCCCTGGTCGGAACAGAGATCGCTGTGGTCAGCCCGTCGCTTGAGATCCACCACCTCCCCCATGCCTCGTGCGATGTCGCCGAATATATTCGCAGGTTCGGGGCCAAGACCAACATGGTCGGGCTTGCCAGGGGATTTGGCAAGCGGATCGCCCAGCTCAATGACGAGGAGCGGGATGTTATCAACGAGCATGACCTTGCTGTCTACCTGCTCGGGGACTTCGAGACCTGCATCGAGCACAAGTTTCCCGTGCTCCGGCGCGGGATCGAGGTGCCCATCGTGCTCTGCGGGGGACCGTCAACCGACGCCTTGAGGAAGATCATCGACCCGCCGGTCGACGGGTACGTGGGAGGAGTCGGCCGGTTCATGCACAGGACAAAGGAGTCCGAGGAGATAGAGAAACTGGAAGAGGTGGTTGCAGAGATTACCCGCATCCTGGACAGGAGGAGGGAGGAACTAGCAAAAGACCCGCTCTCGATCTCGCCGGCCCGCTTAATGGACATCATTGCCGAGAACGTGGACGAGATCCACGATGTCCTCTCCCCCACCCCCCTCACGGTCCAGATGCAGGGGCTCCGCGTCAAGCTCCCGTACGATACCTTCGCTCCCGTGATACGCAGGGTCGAGGTGGACGAAGGGGTGACCATCGGTGACCTGGCAACCGTCGCCCCGTCCCGCATGAGGGACTATATCCTCGTGCGCATCAGGCCTTTCTCTGAGACCAGCGTCGTCCTTTAAAGGACGGGGACGTCCCGGGGAGACGAGGGGTCTCTTTCTCTTTCCATCAGGCGGCAAATATCTCGGCGAGCTCGTAATACTGGTAATCCCGGTAGGGGATGGGGTCTGTCGAAAACCTCCATATCTTCCCGGGAGGCAGGGAGTTGACACTGGCATAGGTATTTCCGAGCAGGTTGCCGTTTGCATTGTAGAGGTTGAACTGGAGGGTGACGTGGCTGATCCGTGCCTGTTCTTCGTTCTTTATTCGTCCGGAAAGGAACTTTTGCCCTGATGCATCGGTCTCCTCCCTGATGTCCATCACGACGAGGCGGAGACCTTTCTGTGGCCGTGCCAGGACGTACCCGTAAGGAGTGGCGACATAGTGCGCCGGGCCTCCTGCATCAGCTGCCACCTGCACCACGCCGGGGACTGGTTCTTCCCGTGTCACGGCCGGATAAGGACCTTCGGTCGGCAATGCCGTCGGAGAGGTCTCCCCTCCGTGCCCCTGGTCCGGCAGCAGGACCTCGGGCGAAAGGCACCCGGATGCAAGGATCACAATTCCCATGATGCTTATTGAGGCAAGGGCAGACCAGGTATTCGTGCGTCTCATTCAATCCACGTCCCTTCAAAGAGACTGGAAGCTGTCCACTGATAAAAGATGCGCCTGCAGGAGGGGGAGAGCCCGGGACGTTGTGTTTTTGACTGGAAAAAAAAAGGGAAAAATTTCCAGTGATCACCGGGGTGCGGGAGGGATGATGTCATCCGGTCCGTTCACGATGACAAGCTGCGTCAGGGCCTCTATGACGGGGAGGAGGGCGGGAGGGACTGCCCCGTCATCTGCGGTAACGGTTTTTCCCTTGTACGTGATCTGGTACGTGAAGTAATCTGCACTGCCGGGAGGTGCCCGGTAGGAAGGCGCAAGGGCCCCGAATCCTGATGCAGCAAGGTCCTCCTCAAGGGACTGCAGGACCGCCGGGGGGAGGAGGAAACTGGCCGTGTACTCCTTTCTCTCGAGGACCGCGGTCCCATCCGGGAGAATGACAAGGTGGTCGTTCATGCCGGCAAAGCCTCCCGTTCTCCAGAACTCGACGAGGGGCGTTTGGTCCCTGGCAGACTGCCTCTCAAAGACGAGGATCTCCCGCCCCCCTGCATCCCTGATCACGAGCTGTGTGCCCCTGACCTCCCATGATGCCGCCTCCCCGAGGAGCTGCAGGTAGATCGTCTCCTGTCTTAAGAACAGGCGGGAGACATCAGGGCAGTACATCATCGTCGACGTCGGGACTCCAACCTCCATCGTATGTCCTTTTGCAGAATATGGTGCAGAGTAGAGGTTGCACCCGGCTGTCCCGCTGACCTGGCCGTTATCACCAAAGACGGCAGTAACGTCCCTGTCGCGAATGGCAGGTGACAAGCCGTTCTCCCGTGCCAGTTCGGTCAATATCCAGGTGCCGGCCAGGGTATCTCCCCCGGGCCCGCCGGGTGGTGACCGCGCCTGGATGGTGAGGATCGTCACGGGTATTCCCCACATCTGGACCGTCGCTGTCCCGGGGGAGGTTCTTGCAGTGAAAGAGACCTCGAGGCCATCGACCTCGAACTTTTCAGGGAGGTTGAGGGGCAGGTAATGCGTCCCGCTCAACGACTCAATTCCATAGAATCCCCCTTCGAGGTCAACGTACCGGATGGTCCCCTCGGCAGTTATCTCTTCTCCCAGGGGTTGGACCGATAAGATGCGGAGAGGTATTCCCCACATTTTGATGGTAGGGACACCGGGACGGAGAAAACCCATGAATGATACCCTCGTCCCCTCAGCCCTGCAGGAGGGGGGCAGTGTATCAGGCAGGTACCGTGACCCGTCATCACCGATGATCCCGAAAAAACCACCCTCGAGGTCGACATAGACCACTGTACCTTTCCCGGAAACGATATTACGGAGAGGTGTCAGGTTTTTCGGGACCTTCTCTTTCATCTCCTGGTAGAGCGGGGTCTCGTTCCGGTGGCTGTTATTTCCGGCCGGGAAACCGAGGGCGGCACGTCCCCCGGGGACAGGGATACGACGACTCTCGCCAATCCGCCCGGATAGGGGTACAACCTTTCCGGGAATGCCAGCGGAAAACGCCGTATCAGTTTTCTGCAGGGAAAATGATGAAAATTCAGTGGTTTTTCCCTTCACGGTACTCTGGGGTTGTGCCTGGACTGCGCCCATTGCACCAAAAAGGAGCGCAATGGCAAGCAGGAGGCACAGGGAGTGTTGAAAAAGACTCCGTTTTATCATATCTCTCTTCCTGGTCCGGGTGTGAATCCGAACTGATAGAGAGTTACGGACGTCCTTCATTAAAAATCTGTTCAAAACTGCGAATTTTTTTGCACTCATCGCATCCTTCCATCACCCTCAAATAGGGTCGCGGTGGATATGTATGCCGACGACTATGGTAACCGATGACCTCGTGGAATTCGAACAGACCTTAAAAGAGATCGTGACGCGCGGCGGGGGAGAGATCGCACGGGAGTGGATGGACAACATCGAGGCCGAGTACGGTCGTGCACCCCTGATCTTCAAACGGATGGCCGAGAGGCCCGAGGTGCTCATCTCGCACCTCCTGTACAAGGGTGCCGTGACGCGGACCAGTTCCCTTGACCCCAAGTACGTGGAGCTCATCAGCATGGCCGTGGGAGCGGCACTCCGGTGCCAGCACTGCACGAGTTACCACATGCAGGCTGCCGCCAAGAAGGGTGCAACCCGGGAAGAGATCCTCGAGGTCATCCTGATCGCAGGCCTCATCTCAAACTCCTCGGTCCTGGCAAATGCATACCGGATCTTTGACGAGAAGATGGCCCGGTGTATCCCCTGCATCAACGAGGGGATCGACCAGCCCGTCGATTAACCGCACCTTTCCTTTTCCTGCCTTCTGCCGCTGAGCTGGCGGGGATAAGGCATTTTTTGCCGTCACCGATGAGCTCTGCCCTCCCAGCCAGGAGGAGCCCTTCCCGGACAAGGGGCCGGTTCCGTGGCACCCAGTACTGGAGGAGTGCCCTCTGGATCGCTTTTTCCCTTCCCCGGGGAACGTGGACCGGTTCCAGGGAGAAGGGATCGAGTCCCGTGTGGAACATGCAGGTCGAGACCGTCATGGGAGTGGGGGTAAAGTCCTGGACCTGTTCTGTCCGCAGCCGGTGATCGCGCATGAACTCCGCGAGGGCGACCATGTCAGCCACCGTGCACCCGGGATGGCCTGACATGAAGTAGGGGAGTATATACTGCCGCTTCTTCTTCCCCTCCTGGACCTTTTCAAATGCGGTCATGAACCCGCAAAAGACATCGGCCCGGGGTTTTCCCATCAGGTCCGTGACATGCGGCGAGACATGCTCCGGGGCCAGCTTGAGGTGCCCGGAGACGTGATATGCACAGAGGTCGGAAAGGAGCGAATTCGAATCGGCAACGAGGAGGTCGTGCCGGATTCCTGATCCTATGAGTACCTTCCTGACTCCCGGGACCCGGCGGAGACGGGCCAGGAGCTCTTTGAAGCGGGAATGGGATACAGAGAGGGAGGGACATGCCGGAGAGCACCTCCTGTCCGGGCAGGCCCCTGCCGTCTGCCACCGGGCACATCCCATGCCGTACATGTTGGCCGTGGGCCCCCCGACGTCCGTGATGACCCCGGAAAAACCCCGCAGAGATGTCAGCCGGGTCGCTTCGCGGACGAGCGACTCAATGCTCCGGCTCTGGATGATCCGTCCCTGGTGGTGGGTGATCGCGCAGAATGAACAGCCCCCGAAACACCCGCGGTGGCTCGTCAGCGAGAACCTGACCGGTTCCAGCGCCGGGACGGGCTGGTCATACGCAGGGTGGGCTTCCCGTGAAAACGGCAACTCGTAGATCGCGTCGAGGGCGGGTGTCGGGAGGGGCGGTGCGGGCGGGTTCTGGACAATGACGCACTTGGGGTGGGCCTGGGAAACAGGCCTCCCAGAAAAGGGGTCCTGCTCCCGGTAGTGGAGGGCAAAAGCCCTGGCATACGCTTCTTTGTCCTCCCTTACCTCGGAATAGGAGGGTATCTCAAGCAGGCCGGGATATCGTCCGGGCGAAAAACCAGACGGCGGGACTTTCTCGACGGTCCCGGGGATGGGGGGTGTTTCCCCGATCTTTTCCCCGGCGGCCATCCGGCGGGCTATCTCCACGATCTGCTGCTCCCCCATGCCAAAGACGAGGAGGTGCGCCGGTGAGTCGGCGAGGACTGACTGGCGGACCCTGTCGGACCAGTAGTCGTAGTGGGCAAAGCGGCGGAGCGATGCCTCGATCCCGCCGAGCACGATGGGCACTTCCGGGAAGAGTGCATGCAACCTGTCTGAGTAGACAAGGGCGGCCCGGTCTGGGCGGCGGGGTCTCCCGCCCGGTGAGTAAACGTCTTCTGACCGCCTCTTCCGTGCCGGGGTGTAATTGTTCACCATGGAGTCGCAGGTCCCGGGTGCCACTGCGAAGAAGAGGCGGGGGGCCCCGAGGGCAAGGAAATCGTCTGTGCCCTTCCAGTCCGGCTGGGCGATGATCCCGACGGAATACCCCTCTTCCCACAGGACGCGGCCAAGGAGCGCTGTGGGAAACGAGGGGTGGTCGACGTAGGCATCGCCACTCACGATGATGATATCGAACTGGTCGACAGGGATCCTTGCTGCCTCCTCCTTGCTCATCGGGAGGAACCGCGGCTGTCTCTTCCTCATCCAACTAGTCCCGGGAGACATGGTCGGGGAGGGAGAGGCCCGTGAGCGGGTCCGAAAACCTCCGGGTCTCCATCCCCCTGACCTCGAAGATGACTGCCTCGACGACGATGTACACGTCGGCTGCGTCCCTCATGCACCCTGTCATCGCCCGGAGCCCCCGTCCGGTCGCTGTGTGGAGGTGGACGCGGGGGTTTCCATTGCTCCACGAGACGGTCCCGATCCCGACGATTTCCCACCCGTCATGGATCTCCTCGCGGTGCGGGACGGGGGGGAGGATTGGTTCCTCCGGACCGGTTACCAGGTGTGCAGACCGGACTGCACCAAGTACCTGGATGAAACCGCACCGGATGTCCTTTTCCGTGATACACGTCTCGAGGGCCCTGATGAGGTCTTCGCCATGGTCGATACGGAGAACAAAGACCCGGCCGGGACGGCCTTCAATGCATTGCACGTGACTTCTCCCCTTGACAAAGGTGTGGGCGTGTCATCTTCCCCCCACTCCCCCTCCGCCGAAACCTCCGCCGCCTCCAAAAGACCCGCCACCGAAACCTCCGCCGCCCCCTCCCCGGGACGGGGGTGTGAAGGCAAGGACGGGGATGAAAGCGGCGTTCAGGCCGCTTGCTATCGGGACACCGGCCTCCGGAAGGGAGACGTTGAGTTCCTTCATCGCTTTCTCGACCCTGTCCCCGACACCGAGGGCTGTCCCATACACAAGCCATTCGCCCCACATGGAGATGTCTGCCGGTGCGTATTGCCGCAGGAGGGCAAGATCCGAGAGGAACCGCGCAAATGCGTCCCACTGGAGTTTTTCCCGGTACCGGTCATCTTTCCAGTGCCCAAAGAGCGTGGAGGGGAACGCAAGGGCAATCCCCGACTGGACGACCATCCCGCCAAAGAGGATGACCGCGGGACCAAGGAGGGAAGAGAGCACCGGTGTCACGAGCAGGGCCATGACCGAGACGGCACAGAGCGCGATGGCTACAAAAAGGAGGGGAAAGATGTGGTCCCTGCCATCCACGACGTACCGTGCAACCAGGCGCGGATCGGATTTGCGGGTCACGGCCAGGAGGTCTCTTTGGTACTTGAGGATCATCTTCTCGGCCGAGGGATCTCTCCGGGCGCGGGCAACAGTACTCTGGAGAGCTTCTGAATCAACGGTCCCGCCTTCCCCGATTTCCTGGAGGAAATCAAGGATCCTCTGCTCGTAGGGGTCTGTCGACGTCTCCTGGTTCACCGTGATTCTGACCCCCTTTCCATCGGGCTTTTCCTGGATTGTGATCATCTTTTTCCGGTGGAGGTCAAGGAGGGTTGCAAAGTACCCGTCCTGGTCAAATGTCATTGGGTCTCCCTTGAAGAGGAGGTTGACTGCCCATGGCTTCATCGTCGGGTCAGGGGTAAAGCTCAGGTACTCCGGGACCGTAAATTCCCTCTCTGTCCCGTACTTCCGATACAAAAGGACGAGGACGAGGGGTGTCAGGACGACCATTATAAAGCCGAGCCCGTACAGCACCCAGGCAAAATAAAGGGGGAGAATATTATAGAAGGGATTTGCTGCCAGGGTCTTGGCCCGGACACCATCGACAGGGGCCGGGAAGCCGGGCAGGCCCGCCATGGAGAGGGGGGAAAAGAGCGTCTCGACACCAAGGACCTCGTCTCTTGCGACCTGCCCTGTTATGCTGACCCATTCCCCTTCCCGTGACACAGAGAGGCCAGGGGGATGGGGGAAGACCTCTGCCGCATACCGGGAGGGGATGCGAATCCCGAGGTGCCTGAAAGGAATGTGGCGGTCGACGAGGCGGAGGTTGAGGTGCGCATCTGACGCGTCATATTCAATGGGTGGGTGGAGGATATACGTGTAAGAGACGGTATATGTCCCGGCCGGGAAATACCCGGGGTTGTAGATCCCGACCTCGTTTCTCTCCGCCATTCCCTCGATGAACCGGGCATACGCCGGGTTTTGATCCCGGTAGAGGGTCACTTTCCCGGATGCGTCCCGGATGTATCCCACGGTTCCCGGAGGATTTTCCATGCCCACGAACTGGATGAAGGGGTACTGGAGCGGTTCGGCTGAGAGGGGGTCCTGCCAGTAGCGGTAGAGCATCCTGAACGTGCCGCCACTCCTGACCTCGTAGGTATAGACCTCCTCGAATGTGCCGTTCTCATGGAGTGCAGCCCTGTAGTCCGCGATGACAAGGTCCCCTTCGAAGAGGACCGGGACTGCAAGGGCGATGACAATTGCCACTGCCCCGATGGCGAAGGCGACTGCAACGAGGATGAGGAGGTCCTTTCTCTCGCCGGTGAGTGCCATGGTCAGAACGCAATCTTAGGCGGTGTCTGGATTGCCTCTTCGAACTCAAGGTACTGGAGCTTGGAAAGGCCGAGGATCCTGGCGATGATATTTGACGGGATCACGTCGCAGAGGGTATTGTATTGCTGGGAGATATTGTTGTACGTATACCTCTGGCGGGCAATCTCGTCCTCGACCCCCCTGACCGCGTCCATCAGGGACATAACGGTGCTGTTGGTCTTGAGGTCAGGGTAGTTCTCCGCCACTGCAAAGAGCCGCCCGAGGAGGGACCGGGACTCCCTCTCGATCTGGTTGAGGTCGCCGGGCCCGGCTGATCCGACGCTTGCCCGCATTGCCGTCACCTTCTCGAATGTCTCGCGTTCGAACGCTGCATAACTCTTGACGGCTCCGAGGAGCTGTTCGATCATGTCGAGGCGTTTCTTCATTGCGACTCGGATCTGGCCAAGTGTCGCTTCAGAGGAGTTCTTCAGGCTGAAAAACCTGTTGTAGATACCCACGAAGTAGAGCACGAGGCCTACCGCGATGACGATGAGAATGCCGATGATTATCCAGGGTATGAGGTCACCAAGTGCCATATCTCATCTATTACTCCGCGGCATCATTAAGTTCCCCCCGAATGCCACCGTCCGGCATGCTCTTCTGACCGTGGTCCATGTCACTGGCAGGAGGGGAGAATGGCAACCTGTACCCTTTTTACACCGATCATGGGAACATGCGGTAGTCATGGGGACATGCGGTAGTCAT
>Ga0272448_1000247_pt1 | contig 83929 bp, 70 predicted proteins | sample YNPCB0191_FD_202220 | JGI IMG/M metagenome (GOLD analysis project Ga0272448, IMG submission 202220) | Hot spring sediment microbial communities from Yellowstone National Park, WY, United States - YNP-CB-019-1 | ecosystem: Environmental > Aquatic > Thermal springs > Hot (42-90C) > Sediment...
TGCCTCAGTCCGACGTGGTCCCCTGTGGTACTCGCTGGAAATAAAAGAAGAATGGAAAAAAGGCGGGGGAACAGAGGAGTGGCCGGCCTGGGAAGTCCTGCCGGCTTCACCCTGGAATTATGCTCTGGTGCTGGACCCCAAAGAGCCAGAAAAGGAAATTAAAATAGTGGAGAAAAAACCGGTAAGTTATCAGCCGTTCTCCCTGGAAAATCGGCCCTTGGTCCTGGAAGCTAAAGCCAGAAAGTTACCAGACTGGAAACCTGAAGGCAGGATGGTTGGCCGTGTTCCCAGAAGTCCGGCCGTTTCCAGAGAACCGCTGGAAACCGTGCGCCTGGTGCCGATGGGATGTGCCAGGTTAAGGATAGCCTGTTTTCCCTGGCTGGAAAAATAAGAGTAAGTTAAGAGCAAAAAGGAGATGAAGATGTCAAAGTGGTCAATAAAAAAGAAAATGAATCTTAAGAGCAAAGTTATTCTGGCCTGGCTTTGTTTAAGTTTTTGCTTTTCTCTGAGCTGGGCTCAATCAGCCGAGAACAGAATAGTCAGCCCGGACTGGTTACAGTCCAACCTGGCCAGGCCCGGGATTCGCCTGGTGGATATGAGAGCGGACATCAGAGATTACTGGGCCGGGCATATTCCGGGGGCAGTCTATCTGGATGAAGCCGCCCTGCGCTGGCCGCAGGCTGGTGTACCGGGACGACTCTTGCCAGTGGATATTCTTTACCGTTTACTGGGAGAACTGGGGGTGGACAGGAAAACCACTGTTATCATTTATACGGAAATTAACAATTACCGGGCCACCTACCTGGCCTGGGCTCTGGATTACATCCGGCATGAGGGATGGGGAATACTGGAGGGCGGTTTTAACCGCTGGAAGAGTGAAAACCGGCCTGTTTCTCAGGATTACCCTGAAATAAAAAAAGTGGTTTATGAACCCGGCGGCAAGCCGGATGAACAGGTGAGGGCCTACCTGGAAGAGGTAAGAAAGCGAAATGACCAGACTGTTCTTCTGGATGTCAGGCCGCCAGAGTTTTATGCTGGAGAACGTGGCACCTGGAAGAGAAAAGGCCATATCCCTGGTGCCGTTAACATTCCCTGGTCTTATTTTCTTAAAGACGATGGTAGCTGGAAGGACCTTGATTTTCTAAAAAATGATTTACAGGCCAGGGGTGTGACGCCTGATAAGCAGATTATAGTTTACTGCAGCCAGGGGTTGATGTCTTCTCATACTTACCTCACTTTGAAGTACCTTCTGAAGTTTCCCCGGGTAAAATTGTATGACGGCAGCTTTAATGAATGGAGTAACCGGCTTGAGCTTCCGGTAGAAACTAAATCTAAATAAAAACTAAAAAAGAGGCCTGTTATGGAAAAAAGAAGGTTATGGTTCTGGATATTTTTGGCGCTGGCCCTCATCCTGGTGGTGATGGGGCTGGCTTCGGGCGAGTTTAACACTGTTTGGCTGAAGGCTAAAACCGTCTGCCTGGAGTGCATCGGTATCGGTTGAGCTATGAGAGGTGGATTATGGTTACAGAAAAGAAAAGAAGGCTGGTTCAGCTACTTTCCGCTCTTGGTTTAAACCCTGATTTTCTTTCTCTGCTAAGAGGGGAAATAAACCAGGGTAAGAGCAAAGGAGTCTGTGTGCCGGCTCTGAATTGTTATTCTTGCCCGGCGGCCATCGGCGCCTGTCCCGTTGGCTCCCTGCAGAATTCTTTAAGCTCCTTGAGGTACAACCTGGCCAGCGGGCAGAAAAAATTCGGTCTCTATGTGATTGGTTCTATCGGGCTTATGGGCAGTGTTGGCGGCCGTCTGGCCTGCGGCTGGCTCTGCCCGTTTGGCTTTTTACAGGAACTGCTTTACAGACTGCCAGGCCCCAAAATCCAGCTCAGCCAGAAACTTAATTTTCTTCGCTATGTTTTCCTTTTTATTTTTGTTCTTTTCCTGCCGCTTTTTCTGGTGGATAGTCTCGGCCTGGGAGCACCCTGGTTCTGTAAAATTATCTGTCCGGCCGGCACGCTGGAAGCTGGCGTCATCCTGGCCGCGGTCAACCCGGCGATCAGGAGTCAGCTGGGGTGGTTGTTTGCCTGGAAAACTCTGGTCCTGATAATTTTTCTGGTTTTGATGGTCCTCAGCCAGAGACCCTTCTGCCGTCTGGTCTGCCCATTAGGAACCATCCTGGGCTGGTTTAACCGCCTCAGCGCCTTCAGGATGAAGGTTGATTTAGAAGCCTGTCTGAGATGCGATGCCTGCCAGCGGGTGTGTCCGGTAAACATAAAAATTTATGAAAATCCTGATAGCTCTCAGTGTATAAGGTGCCTGAAGTGTGAAAAAGTCTGTCCTGTCAGCTGCATTGGTCATGACTGGGAAGTGTTACGGCCAGGGAAAAAACAACCGGCTCTGGTTCAAAAATAAGCAAAAACCGCCCAGATTAAACTTTTCCCGGAAAAATAAAAGCCTTTGACCCTGTTTGGTGTAACACCTGGGGGAGGGGAAATTAAAAAGCTTCTCCGGCCTTGAAATAAATGCCGTAAGTGTGCGGGCCAAAAGCAAAATCTACCCGCAGGTTAGCTTTTTCTCTGGGGATTATTTTAAACCTCAGGCCAAAGCCGCCGGAATATTTCAGGTTATCCCAGCTTATGTCCCGGAAGCGATCGGCCAGACTGCCCATGGCTCCGAAAACTACGCCGCTTATTCTTTTCCAGATGGGGAACCGGTATTCGGTCTGGAAAGCCACCATGTTTCTTTCCCGAAATCGACCGCTATAAAAGCCCCGGAGCAGAGAATCACCGCCGACCTTGGGCATCTTGTAAAAAGGAACGTCTCCCACGCAGGTGTCAAAAACAGCCTGCCAGGCTAAGACCTGATTCTCGCCCACTGATAAGTATTGTCTAAGGTCGGCTTTAAAACTTATGTAATTAAAATCGCTGCCAAAAATCCGGTCATTCCAGAAGCTAAAAAATTGAAGATAAAGCCCCTCTGTAGGGTAAAAGATGTTATCCCGGCTGTCATAGTTAATTATGATTCCAGGACCAGAAAGAAGTCCACCGTTGCTGCCGATGACCAGGTTTTGGTCCAGAAGCTTTCCGGGCTCTTTTTCTTTGATTAGCGTGCGCTCCAGATGATACTTAAGGCCGAAATAGAGAGGTACTTCGCTCAGAAACTTTTGCTGATAGCCAACTTCCAGGAAATATGTTTGCGGGGTGTATGATTCTTTTTGTGCCTCGGTAGTATTTGGACCAACTCCCCAGAAAGAAGTGGGAAATTTTTCCAGCAGGAAGTTGCCGGTCAGAAAAAGGCTGTTATTCTTGAGGTAAATTTCGGGCTTGAACTGGAAGCTGTATTGTTTCATCTGGGTATAAATTCCGGCAAAATAGAAGGTACTCGGTCGAGCGTTCTTAAAAAATAGACCAAACCGGTAGGTTAAAAGAGTTCCGGCGCCAAAAGCCAGTTTCGTTTCCGGGGTGTAATAAATGATGGGAATAACAGTCAGTCCAGCCCGGTTTTTTTCTTTTTGTTCAATTATGGTGATATCTTTTAATTTATCCTGGGGATTTTTGTCTTCCGCTTTTAAAGGGTGGACCTGGATGATAGTCAGCAACAGAAAAAAGGGCATAATCCTGGCCAGGATTTTAACTGCTTTATTATCAATTCTTAACATGAAAATAAATATTAGTCGCTGGAGAAAAAAGTGTCAATAGTCAGAAGTTATTTTTCTACAATTTTTTGACCAGAAATGAATTTTGAAAGATAAATAACTTTTTTCTGAACAGCAAATTGAAATATAATCATTTTGAGAAGAAAAGGAAAAATCAAACCCTAAAGGAGAAAAAGATGAAAAAGCAAGAGAAAAAAAGCAGCCTTATGGGCAGGAGAAAATTCCTCAGTCAGGTCGGCCGATGTGCCTTGCTGGCGGCCGGCTACAGCTGCCTGGGTCCGGTAGAAAGCAGAGCCAGTGGTTTTGCCCTGTTTGACCCACTGGCTCGCAGTACCAGAAAAGCAGGCCAGATAAGACTGTTGTTTGCCCTTCACCGTCTGAAACAGGACCGGCCTGATTGGCCAAACCTGGGCTTTGATTTTGAGCCGGTCATAAAAAGTTATGTGGAGATTTTAAAGACGGGAGTTCCGGAATATGACTTTCTGGTTTCTCTGGCCAGCGGCCCAGAAGAAACCAGGAAAATCATTGAAGAGGATAAAAAGGATATAAGTGGCTATGTAGTGTTCCAGTTAAATTGCTGGAACCGGGTACTTCAACCGGCCGTAGAAACCGGTCTGCCTGTGCTTTACGTTGATTTTCAGTATGGCGGAAGTGGCGGATTTCTGGTCTACACCGCCAGTTATCTAAGGCAGAAGGCGGCGAATTTTGGTTTTATACCTTCTTCCAACCCGGCCCATCTGGTTGAAGCGGTTCGTTGTTTTCTGGAGCTAGGCCGGAACGGAGTGCAAACAGATTTTTCCAGCTTGGTTAAAAGCGTTAGGGTGAAAAACACTCCGGCCAGAACCCAGACCGTGGTTTTCCCGGACCATCTTGAACTCATCTCAGCTGAAGAAACTGTAGAAAGGATGAAACAGGCCAGACTTCTTTTGTTCAGAGATGAAAAAGGCGGGGAGCCGGGTGAAATAGCCGGAATAAAGGTCTTGAACCTTCCTTTTAGTTTGCTGAATGAGGCCTGGCAAACAGCAGACTGTCAGGAAGCAGAAGAAATAGCTAAGGGGTGGTGGAACAGGGCCGCTCTGGTACATCAGGTAAGGTTTTCCGAGCTGGTGAACTCAGCCGCCATGTACCTGGCCATGAGAAAGCTGCTGACTGACTACCAGGCCATGGGTATAACCGTGAATTGCCTGGGCGGGTTTTACGGTGGTCATCTCCATGCCTATCCCTGCCTTGGGTTTCATGAATTGAACAATCAGGGGCTGGTAGGGGCCTGTGAAGCCGATGTCAGGTCGGCTGTGACTATGATGACCTTTAGCCTTATGACCGGCGGGCGGCCAGGCTACATCTCTGACCCGGTGATTGATGCAGGCCGAAGACAGATTATCTATGCTCATTGCGTGGCTTCTAACCGGGTTTTTGGACCGAAAGGGCCAGCCAACCCGGTAGAAATATTAACTCATTCGGAAGACCGGCAGGGAGCCTCGGTGCGCTCTATTATGCCTGCTGGCTATATGACCACTTCTCTGGAAATGGAGGCCGCCAGAAAGCAAATACTGATGCATCAGGCGGTAGCTGTTGGCAATTCTTCTGATGACCGGGCCTGCCGCACCAAACTAGTAGCTGAACCGGTGGGTGATTTGGAAAGGCTTTTTACCATGTGGGATGTGTGGGGCTGGCACCGAGTGACTTTTTATGGAGACCTCAAACCGGCGGTTTATCAACTGGCGGAAAAACTGGGCTGGGAAGTAGTGGAGGAAACTTGATAATTATAATGATTCTAAAATTATAATGATTATAATCTAAATTTATAATCGTTTTAAAATTATTTTTCTGGCTATCCACGGGACAAAGAATAAAATGGAGGGCTGAATATGGCGGCAGAAAAAATCGCCACCTGTCAGAGATTGCTTCAAGCTTATCCCCGGGAAAGGTTCATTTTGCGGCCAACTCCGGTAGTAGCCATGGAAGCCCTGAGGCGCGAATTTGACGGCCCGAAAATTTATCTAAAAAGGGATGACCTGACCGGACTGGCTTTTGGCGGCAACAAATCCAGAAAGCTTGAGTTTATCCTGGCAGACGCCAGGCAAAGAGGCTTTCAAACTGTGGTTACCTGGGGAAGCCTGCAGTCCAACTGGTGCTTGCAGTTAGCCGCGGCCGCCAGTAAAATCGGTCTAAAACCGGTGCTGGTGCTTTTTAAAACTTATGATTTACCTTTCACTTATGACGGCAACATCTTTCTGGAAAAGTTGCTGGGGGCGGAAATCATAGTTAAAGATTCTCCGGTCAGGGGCAAATCTCTTGACCAGGAACTGGCTCTTTCTGTGCTACAGGACCTGGTAGATAAGAATAAAGAAAAATGGCCCCGGCCTTACCTTGTTTCTGTGGGCGGCTCAGCCACGGGTGGACATCTGGACCAACCTCTGGGAGCATTGGCTTATTTTTCTGTTATTTTAGAACTGGTAGAGCAGCTGGGCGAAGAAAACATGCCAGATTATATAGTTATAGCTACAGGTTCAGGAGCCACTCAGAGCGGACTCCTGGTTGGGGCTAAAGCCTTGGGGTTAAAGACTAAAGTACTGGGTATCTGTGTTTCCGACAGAAAAGCTGAATTCCAGCCGGTAGTAGAAAGGATTTCCAGAGAACTTGTTGGCATGCTGGGACTGGAAATAAATATTGAGCCCCAGGATGTAATTTTATTTGATGAATACCTCGGGCCTGGCTACGGTTGTATCACAGAAGACGTAGCCAAAACCATAAAAGCCATCTTCAGAAAAGAAGGAGTGGTGCTGGACCCGGTTTATACCGGCAAGGCCATGGTCGGTCTCCTTGACCTGCTCCAAAAAAATTATTTTTCTAAAGAAGACAGCGTGCTCTTTATTCATACCGGTGGAACGCCGGCGCTTTTTGCCTTCAGAGAACAGTTGTTGAGCCATCTCTAAATTCCTGCTGGTAAAATAATTTATTTCCGGCCAAATAAAAAGTTGATTTAAACCTGAAGGTTTTAAATAATAGAATTATCTATGGCCAAAGCAAACTTATGCCGGAAAGAACAGGATGAAAAATTCATGCAGCTAGCTCTGGCTGAAGCCAGGAAGGCCAGGGAAAAAGGGGAAGTGCCGGTTGGCGCCGTGATTACTGACGGAAGAAACATTCTGGCTCGCGGACATAACTGTCCGATTAGAAATAACGACCCCACGGCTCACGCCGAGGTTGTAGCCCTGAGAAAAGCAGCCAGAAAGGTGAAAAATTACCGGCTGACCGATCTCACCATGTACGTTACCGTAGAGCCCTGTCCTATGTGCCTGGGTGCCATAATTCAGGCCAGGATAAAAAGGTTGGTTTACGGGACAGAGGACCCCAAGGCCGGCGCCGTGGTTTCAGCTTTGAAGTTTGACCTGAGCAGGTCCAATCATCAGCCGGAAATCGTTTCCGGTGTTTGCCGGGAAGAATGCCAGAAAATTATTTCTGATTTTTTTAGAGAAAAAAGGAAAGTTCGGGTTGAAAAGAATCACATCTTAAAGTAAATTACTTGAAAGCGGAGAGGTGGCCGAGTGGTTGAAGGCGGCGGTCTCGAAAACCGTTATTCCGGTTTCAAGCCGGAATCGCGGGTTCGAATCCCGCCCTCTCCGCCACTGCCGGCTCTCCTGAGGTGGAGATGGAAAAAGTAAACATAATCCTGGTTGGCTTTGGTCGCGTCGGTCGTGCCTTTTTTGACCTGGTCAAAGAAAAGTATGATTATTGTCGCAAAAATTACGATTTATACCTGGAGCTCAGAGGCATCATAAGAAAAAAAGGCACCATCTTGCTTACCAGCACGAGGAAAATTCTCTCCCCAGCCTATTTTGCCACGGAAGACCTGGACAACCTGGCTGATTGGGTTTCCGCCATAACCCTTGATGACCTGCTGGAAGAATTTGATAAGGGCGTGGTGGTTGATTGTACTCCAACCAACATCACCACTGGGGAGCCCAGTTATTCGGTCATGAAGAAAGCCCTGGAAAAAGGCTGGCACGTGGCCACGGCCAGCAAAGGGGCTCTGGTGTTAAAATCTGCTGAACTCAGAGAATTAGCTCGCTCTAAGAACTTAATGATTAAAGCCAGTGGAGCCACGGCGGCTGCTCTTCCGACTCTGGATGTGGGCCTATACGCACTGGCCGGGGCGGAGATTCTGGCCATTGAAGGAATTCTTAATGGGACCTGCAATTATATTTTAACCAGGATGGCCGAAGGCCTGACTTACAAAAAGGCTCTGGAAGAAGCCCAGCACAAAGGCATTGCTGAACCAAACCCATCCTATGATGTGGAAGGCTGGGATACGGCGGTGAAGATGGTCCTTATCGCCAACCAGGTCCTGGGTGCTGATATTAAATTATCAGAAGTTACAGTCCGGGGCATTAAGGGAATAAACAAAGAAGTAGTGGAAAAAGCCCAGCGGCTGGGCAAGACTTTAAAGCTTTTTGGTAAATGCTACCGGGAAAGTTATGACCTGCCCTGGAAAGTTGAGGTAGGGCTGGCGCTTCTGGACTATAACCATCCGCTGTCGCGGGTTAATGGTAGTAACAAGGGCATAATTTTTTATACTGATACTATGGGCTGGATATCAGTGACCGGCGGAAAATCCGACCCGCGCGGGGCGGCCGCTGCTCTTCTTAAAGACATCATTAACATATACAGAAAATCTCAATAATTGTTGCCTGGTAAATTGATTTCTCAGCCATCTTTTGATAATCTAAAAAAGCATTTGCCACGCGGAGAGGTGTCCGAGTGGTTTAAGGAGCACGCTTGGAAAGCGTGTGTATGCCCAAAAGGCGTACCGCGGGTTCGAATCCCGCCCTCTCCGCCATTTTTCTTTGAGGGAGGAATTTGATGGAGAACAGAGATTACATCGTGCTTGAGGATCTTTATGGTGCCCACAATTATCATCCGCTGGATGTAGTCATTACTAAGGCCCGCGGCATATGGATGTGGGATGTAGAAGGAAAGAAATACCTGGATTTTCTGAGCGCCTACTCAGCAGTCAACCAGGGACACTGCCACCCACGGATAGTTCGGGCTTTACAGAAACAGGCCAAGAAAGTCACCCTAACTTCCAGAGCCTTCCGGAACGACCAATGGCCCCTGCTGGCCAAGGAACTATGTGACCTGACCGGGTTTGATATGGTGCTACCCATGAATTCCGGAGCTGAAGCGGTGGAAACAGCCCTGAAAATTGCCCGGAAATGGGCTTACCAGAAAAAAGGTGTTCCTCAGGACCAGGCCGAAATTATTGCCTGTGCCAACAATTTCCATGGTCGGACTATTACCATCATCAGCTTTTCCACTGAGCCCCTTTACCGCCGCGACTTCGGACCTTTTACCCCAGGGTTTAAGATCATTCCTTTTGGCGATGCCGCGGCGCTGGAAGCGGCCATTACGCCCAACACCGCAGCTTTTCTGGTGGAACCAATCCAGGCGGAAGCCGGAATTCTCATTCCACCCGATGGTTTTCTTAAAAAGGCTAAGGAAATCTGCGAAAAGAATAACGTTCTGTTCATTGCTGATGAAATTCAGACCGGGCTTGGTCGGGTAGGCAAGCTTTTTGCCTGTGAGTACGAAGGCGTAAAACCGGATATGATGGTCATCGGCAAGTCTTTGGGCGGTGGCTGCTATGCCATTTCTGCCGTGCTTTCCAGACAGGAAATCATGGGGGTACTAAAACCAGGGGAACATGGTTCTACTTTTGGCGGTAATCCCTTAGCCTGTGCGGTGGCCAGAGAAGCTCTGCGGGTTATTCAGGATGAAAAGCTGGTGGAAAATGCAGCCGAAAAGGGAGCCTATTTTCTGGAAAAGCTAAAAACTCTAAAAAGCAGGCATATTAAAGAAGTCAGAGGACGAGGGCTGCTCATCGGTCTGGAGCTCTGGCCTGAGGCTGGTGGGGCCCGAAGGTTCTGTGAAGAACTGATGAAAGAGGGCTTGCTCTGTAAAGAAACTCATGACCACGTAATCCGTTTTGCTCCGCCGCTGGTTATCACATATAGAGAGCTGGACTGGGCCTTCAAAAAGATTAAAAAAGTTTTTAAAAGACTGGAAAAATCCTGAAGAACCAGAGCAAGACCTGCTGTCCTAAAAAAAGGACATTTTGAATAATTTAACGGGAGGATGGTCTGAAATTCTGCCCTGAAAAAACGGGCAGATTTGGTACGTATTTTGCTATAAAGGAAGGGGAGGCCAAGATGAAAAAAAGATTAATTATCCTGGGTGTTTTGATTATAGCTTTATGGGGTAGCTGCCTTATCTACATTCCGGAAGACGGCAGAAGACCTGTCTACACAGAAAGAAGTTATGAGCCTGGTTCTCCGGAACAACCTGCGGTAGTGATTTCCATGAGCTTTATTTTTGATTACCTCTCGGCTTATGGATATTGGGTCAGGCACCGTGATTATGGCTATGTGTGGGTGCCGCGTGGTGTACCCAGGCACTGGAGACCTTATACCTACGGCCGCTGGGTCTGGACTGAATATGGCTGGACCTGGTTTTCTTATTTTGACTGGGGCTGGCTCCCGTTCCACTATGGCCGGTGGGGGTGGGATGTCAGGCTGGGCTGGTTCTGGGTCCCGGATACTACCTGGGCACCGGCCTGGGTTATCTGGAGGGTCGGAGATATTTATATTGGCTGGGCCCCGCTTCCTCCTGAAGTAGAATTTGTAGCCGGCTATGGTTTTAGATGGAGAATCAGAGAACTACCTTATCACTACTGGGTGTTTATAGAGGCCCGGAGGTTTGGTGAAGACCGTCTTCTGGATTGGGTCCTACCACCAGAAAGAAACATAACCATCGTTAATTTTACAGTTGTCAGAGACAAAATATCTTTTAAAGAGAACAGAATAATCAACGATGCCCTCAGGCCCGAAGAAATTGAAAGGTTAAGCCGGAGGCCAGTAACCAGAGTCAGGCTCCAGGAGATTAAACAACCAGAGCCGGGTCGGATTTCCTATTCTGAAATGAGTCTTTACAAACCCGAAATCAAGCGGGAACAGGTTACGCCGAAAGCCGCCCTTGATGAGGTTGAAGCTGTGGAAAAAATAAAAACAGAAAAGCAGGTCAGTTCTAAGGTGGAACTGGATAGAATTCACCGCCGGGAAGAAGAATTGCTGGAGAAAACTCAGCGACTGGAACTGGAGGATTTAAGAAGAAAAATAGAAGTGGAAAGCAGAAGCTTGACACCCGAACAAAAACAGAAAGAGTTAGAAGCCAGGCTTCAGGAACTTAAAAAGAAACACGAAGAAGAGAAGAAAGCTTTAATCAGAAGACAGCAGGAAGAAAAACAGGAAAAAGAAAAGACGGTAAAAAAAGAAAACCTCAGGAAAAAAAGCTGAGCCAGTTTATTTTTCCTGAAGATCAGGCTTTTGTCCGGAAGAAACTATCAGGACGGCCAGGAGGATAAGGCTGCCTCCAGCCAGCGTTTTTAAGTCGGGCTTTTCCCGGAGAAATAAATAGCCAAAAATAATGCCGTAGACAGGCTCCAGGGCACTGATTAAACTGGAAATTCTGGCTTCGGTTAAGCTTATAGCCTTTATAAACAGGGTATGCCCGCCAGCAGTACAGACTACTCCGAGCAGGAAAAGGAGAGCCAGATTTTTCAGGCTCAGCCAGCTTCCGCTCCAGGGTTGAGAGAAGAGAAAAGGCAGTAAAAAAAGGACGGCCAGGGAATCCTGAGCTAAAGCGAGGAAAGAACTGGAATAGCGTCCGGATAGCTTTTTGTTGACGATGGATAAAAGGGAAAAGCTCAACCCGGAGAAAATTCCCCAGATTAGACCAGCAAAGATGTTATTGGTCATTTTAAATTCTGGTACCATGAGATAAAGGCCGGCGACCGTCAAGCAGGCCAGCCAGAGGTAACTCGCCCTGAACCTGGTTTTAAGCAGCAGAGGTTCCAGGAAAGCCGTGAAAACGGGAAAGGTAGAATAAGCCAGAAGCCCTACAGCTACAGTGGCTTTTTTTACTGCCAGAAAAAAGGCTGTCCAGTGAAAAGACAGAAGAAGACCGGTGGAAAGAAGCAGAAATATTTCCGGGGAAGTCAAAGAGGGACGGCTCTGACTGGATATGCTCATCATCAGCAGAAGAGCTAAACTGGCCAGCATCACTCTGAGCCAAGTAAGCTGAATCGGAGTAAAGGGTAAAGCTTTACCAATAACTCCGGGAAGACCAAACAACAAAACCGACAGATGAGCAAAGAGCAAGCCTTTTTTCCCTCGGTCTAGCATGCTTCTTATTTTAATCTTTAATCTGGAATTTTTCATCAAATAATACCGGAAGGGCTGTTTTTCGTTTGGTTGAATTTTTATCCTGTTATGGTAAGATAACCCCTGATTGAAAAATCAAAAAAATTTCAGGCAAAAAAATGTCCAATCCTGTAGCAGAAGAAAGTAAACCCGGTTACCTAGTTCTGGCCCGCAAATACCGGCCCCGCACTTTTAGCGAAGTGGTTGGTCAGGAAGCAGTGGTCAGGACCCTGCAAAATGCTCTGAAAGAGAACAGAGTGGCCCATGCCTACCTTTTCTCGGGGATGAGGGGCGTAGGCAAAACAACGGTGGCTAGGATTCTGGCTAAGGCTCTTAACTGTGAAAAAGGTCCTACGCCTGAACCCTGTAACACCTGTTTTACGTGTCAGGCCATAAACGAAGAAAAATTACTTGATTTTATAGAAATTGACGGCGCCTCTAACCGCGGCATTGAAGACGTAAAGGCTTTAAGAGAGAGCGTGCAGTACGAACCGATGCACAGCCGCTACCGAGTCATCATCATTGATGAAGTTCATCAGTTAAGCCGTGATGCCTTTAACGCTTTGTTAAAAACTCTGGAAGAACCTCCGACCCGTACTGTTTTCATCTTTGCCACCACCGAGTTTCATAAAGTTCCCCGGACGATAGTTTCCCGCTGCCAGCATTTTGTCTTTAAAAAACTCTCGGTTAGAGAAATCATAGCCCATCTAAAATTTATCGCCGAAAGAGAGGGGCTAAAAGTAAGCGATTACAGCCTGAAACTGGTGGCCGAGGCCGCTGACGGCAGCCTGAGAGACGCCGAGACCCTTCTTGACCAGCTGATTTCTTTCGCCGGCAAGGAAATCAGCGACCGGGAAGCAGAAACGGTTCTGGGAGTCATAGACCGGAATCTTTTCCAGAATCTGGCCGAAGCCATTTTACAGGGGAAAAGCGAGGATGTTTTTGAGCAGGTCGAAAACCTGGTCTCAGCCGGTTATGACCTGCGTTATTTTTACAGCGGTTTGATTGAATTCTTCAGAAATTTACTTCTGGTAAAAGTTACCGAGAAGCCAGAAGATTTTCTTCTGGTGCCTGGAGAAGACCTGGAGTACTGGCGCCAGATGGTCTTGGAGCTAAAAGCTGAAGAACTTCTTCGCTATCTCCTGGTTTTACAGGAAGGCGAAGCCGGGCTGAAATACTCTTCTCAGCCGAGAATTTTTCTGGAAGCCTGGCTGGTAAAACTTTGTTATTTGCCCCGGCTGAAGCCGCTGGAAAAAGTCCTGGGAGAATTAGAAAGCTTAAAAGCTGAGTTGAAGGGAAAAACCCCGTTACCAAATTCTGAATACCGGGTTAGTCCGGCTGAGAATAAAAGCATTAAGCAGCAGGTCAAACCCACCAATTACCAGAAAACGGAAAAACCGTCTCTGCCGACGGCTAATAAAAATGGTTTTTCTGTCTTCGGCCATGAAGCCGCAGACCAGCTGTACAACAGACTGGTTAAAGAAAAGCCTACTCTGGCGCCGATTTTTAAAATCGCCAGCCGGGTAGAGGTTGACAGTGAAAAAATCAAGCTAATCTACAGCCCGGACAAAAAGCATTTTGCTGCTTTGATTGAGAGAGACCTGGCTTTTCTCAACCGGCTGGCCAATGAGGTTTCTTCAAGAGGGTTAGAGCTGGAAATAGCTTCGGAAGAACCGCCAGCGCCAGAACCGCGGCCAAAGTTAAAACCAGAGGAGAAGGTTTCCAGGCCCAGCAACGGTCCAGCGGCTAACGGCCAGGTTAATTCTTTTCTGCAAGACCCTAAAGCCCGGGCTTTACTGGAAACTTTTAAAGGGCAGGTGGTGGCCGTAAAAAAGAAAAATAATGAGGAGAAAAATCATAAAAGTTAAGAAGGTGAGGTGCTGCACATGAAAAACCTGGCTGAGTTACAAAAAATGATGAAGGCGGCCCAGGAGCTGCAGGAAAAATTACAAAAAGAACTGGCGGAGATGCGAGTGGAAGGCTCCAGTGGCGGCGGCATGGTCACGGTGGTGCTTGATGGCCAGAAAAATTGCCTGGAAGTAAAACTGGACCCGGAAGTGGTCAACAAGGAAGATGTGGAAATGCTTCAGGATTTAATCGTGGCTGCTTACCGCGAAGCGGTGGCCCGGGTGGAGGCAGAAGTCTCCAGCAAGATGTCTGGTCTGGCCGGTGGCCTCAAAATACCTGGCTTGTTCTGAGGGAGTAGTTTGATGTTTGAGTATGCCAAGCCCCTTCATGACCTTATAGAGCAGCTGAGGAAATTTCCGGGCGTGGGGTTAAAATCCGCTCAGAGAATGGCTTTCTATCTTTTGAGCTTGCCGACGGAAGAAACAGAAAACCTGATCAAAGCCATAAAAGATGTAAAAAATAATCTATTTTATTGTTCTGTGTGCAACAACATTACTGACCAGGACCCCTGTGTCTTGTGCACTGACCCTTCCCGGCAAGACGAACAGCTCTGTATTGTAGAAGAGCCTTTTAACGTGGCTTCCATAGAGAAAACGGGCGTTTTTCGCGGGCGTTATCATGTTTTATTGGGGACTCTGTCTCCGATAAAGGGCATTGGACCTGATGAATTAAGGCTGGAAAAGCTGGTAAGCCGGTTAAAAAATGGTCAGTTTAAAGAAGTGATCATTGCCACCAACCCTACGGCTGAAGGAGAAGCGACCGCAGCTTTAATTTCCCGCACCTTAAAAGATTTTCCTGTTCGTCTGACCAGACTGGCTATGGGCCTGCCGGTAGGAGCTGACCTTGATTTTGCTGACCAGATGACCATTAAGAAAGCGCTGGAGGGGCGAACCGAGATTAAAAGCTGAGCCGAGGTTTAGCAAATCACATATTTTTTGATATAATGATTTGTTTAATTTAAAAAGGAGAGTGCCGATGTCAAAAATCTTTAAAGCGGTTGATGGTAATACGGCGGCTACTCATGTGGCTTATGCCTACTCTGAAGTAGCTGCTATCTATCCGATTACTCCCTCATCTACCATGGGTGAAATGGCCGATGAATGGTCAGCCCAGGGCCGGAAAAACATCTTCGGCCAGACGGTGGAAGTGGTGGAAATGCAATCTGAAGCGGGAGCGGCAGGAGCTGTCCATGGCTCTTTAAGCGCTGGATGTTTAACCACCACCTTTACTGCTTCTCAGGGTCTGATGTTGATGCTCCCTAACATGCACAAAATCGCCGGTGAAATGCTGCCTACGGTTTTCCACGTTTCTGCCCGTTCTTTAGCCTGTCAGTCGCTGTCCATTTTCGGTGACCATTCTGATGTTATGTCTGCCCGTAACACCGGTTTTGCCCTGATGTGCTCGGGCTCGGTTCAGGAAATCATGGACCTGGCTACTGTCTGCCATCTGGCCACCCTCAAGAGCAAAGTGCCCTTCCTGCATTTCTTTGATGGCTTCCGTACCTCCAGTGAAGTTCAGAAGATAGAAATCATTCCTTATGAAACTCTGGCTGAATTGTTCGAGCCCCAGTACCTGGAGGATTTCCGGCAAAGAGCCCTGAACCCCGAAAGACCGATGATGAAAGTCGGCGCCCAGAACCCTGATGTCTATTTCCAGGGCAGAGAAACAGTGAATAAGTATTATCAGGCTACGCCAGAGATTGTCCAGGAATACATGGATAAACTGGCCAGGGTTACAGGTCGGCAGTACCATCTTTTTGACTATTTTGGTGCTCCTGATGCCGATAAAGTAATCGTCATCATGGGTTCCGGTGCTGAGACCACGGAAGAAACCATAAATTACCTGAATAAACATGGCTACAAGGTTGGCTTGATCAAGGTTCGTCTGTACCGGCCTTTCTCGGTGGAGGCTTTCAATAAAATTCTGCCGCAAACGGTTAAGAAAATTGCTGTTCTGGACAGAACCAAGGAGCCTGGAGCTATTGGAGAACCGCTCTACCTGGACGTGGTTTCTGCTCTTAAAGGCCGCGAGGTGAAGATAATCGGCGGACGCTATGGTCTGTCTTCCAAGGAATTTACTCCGGCCATGGTCAAGGCGGTCTATGACCACCTGGATGGAGCCTGTTTCCATGGCTTTACCGTAGGCATTGAAGATGACGTCACTCATCTGTCTCTGCCGGTTGGTCCGGTTCTGGAAACTGAGCCTGAAGGCACGGTCAGATGTAAGTTCTGGGGTTATGGTTCTGATGGTACGGTTGGAGCCAACAAGAACTCCATCACTATCATCGGGGACAACACGGACCTTTATGCCCAGGGCTATTTTGAATACGATTCCAAAAAATCCGGCGGCGTGACCATTTCCCATCTGCGTTTTGGCAAACATCCGATTAAATCAGAATACCTGCTGAATACAGTAGACTTTGTGGCCCTGCACAAGCCGGCTTATATCGGGCGTTATGACATCCTGGAAGGTATCAGAGAAGGTGGCGTTTTCTTGCTGAACTCTCCCTGGAAAAAAGAAGAAGTGTTTGAGCACCTGACTGAAGACATGCAGAAAACAATTATGGAGAAGAAGATCAAAGTTTACAACATTGATGCCTTCAAAATCGCCCAGGAAGTTGGCTTAAAGAACAGGATTAACACCATCATGCAGGTCTGCTTTTTCAAGATTTCTGGTGTTCTGCCTGAAGCTGAGGCCATTGACCTGATTAAGAAAGCCATCTACAAAACTTACCACAAGAAGGGTGAGGATGTGGTGAAAATGAACCTGGCGGCCGTCGACCGAGCTCTGGAAGCCCTGGAAGAAGTTCCCATACCGGATAAAATCACCAAATCAGCTCCTGTGCCACGTTTGATACCTGAAGACGCAGATGATTTTGCCAGGAATGTTATTGAACCCATCATGCACTTCAAAGGGAATACCATACCGGTGTCCAAAATGCCTTATGACGGTCGTATTCCCACCAACACAGCCAAGCTGGAAAAAAGAGGAATTGCGGAAATGGTGCCTCGCTGGTTGCCCGACAAGTGCATCCAGTGCAACCAGTGCGCCTTTGTCTGTCCGCATGCCGCTATCAGACCCAAACAGATACATCCGGATGATTTGAAAAACGCGCCGGCGACCTTTGAAACTCTCGTTTCCAACACTAAGAATGATAAGAACCTGAGGTACAGGTTGCAGGTTTACATTGAAGACTGCGTCGGCTGCGGTGTCTGTGTGGAAAGCTGTCCGGCCAAGGAAAAAGCTCTGGTTATGGTACCCCTGGCAGAAGAGAGAGCCGCTGGCCAGAATGAAAACGAAAAGTTCTTTGAGAGCCTGCCTGATTCCTACCTGGATGGCGTGAAGATTGACACCATCAAAGGCTCTCAGTTCCTGACCCCGCTGTTTGAGTTCAGCGGTGCCTGCGCCGGTTGCGGAGAAACGCCCTACGTCAAGCTGGCGACTCAGCTTTTCGGTGACCGGATGATAATTGCCAACGCTACAGGTTGTTCTTCCATCTACGGCGGCACTTTCCCGATTTCTCCCTACGCTAAAAACAAAGAAGGAAAAGGACCGGCCTGGGCCAACTCGCTGTTTGAAGATAACGCTGAGTATGGCTTTGGTATGAGGCTGGCTGTAGATACCATAAGACGGCAGCTCTGGGCCAACATGGAAGCGGCCATAACCGCTGGCACCCTGCCCGAACTGGTTGAGGCTCTGCAGAAGATGAAAGAACTCTGGAACGACAAAGGGGAAGCGGCCAAGGCCACAGCCAAAAAGATTCAGGAATTGTTGCCAAAAGCTCTGGCCAGGAATGATGCTGCCAGACCCTACCTGAGCAAGATAGCCGAGTTCCAGGACTATTTTGTGGATAAAAGCATCTGGTGTATCGGTGGTGATGGCTGGGCTTATGACATTGGTTACGGCGGTCTTGACCACGTTATCGCCATGAACAGAAACGTTAACTTACTGGTTCTGGACACAGAAGTCTATTCTAACACCGGTGGTCAGGCTTCTAAAGCCACACCTACTGGTTCCAGAGCCAAGTTTGCTTCCTCTGGTAAGAAGACCGTCAAGAAAGACCTTGGCCGTATGGCTATGAGTTACGGTTATGTTTACGTAGCTTCCGTGGCCATGGGGGCCAACATGAATCAGTGCTTGAAAGCTTTCCTGGAAGCAGAAGCTTATGATGGTCCTTCACTAATCATTGCTTATTCGCCCTGTATCAACCACGGCATTGACATGAGCAAATCGCAGCAGGAAGAAAAGCTGGCCGTAGACACTGGCTACTGGATACTCTATCGCTACAACCCGATGCTGGCCCGCGAAGGGAAGAACCCCTTTATCTTGGATTCCAAAGAACCCAAGCTTGATTACGAGACCTTCTTGAAGAATGAAATCAGGTATCGTTCGGTTCTCCAGGACTATCCGGATATTGCCAGAAAGCTGTTTGCTCAAGCGGCCGAAGAAGCCAAGAAGCGGTTTGAATATTACAAAAAGCTGGCTGAAGGTTAATTTTTGTTGATAACCAGAGAAACAGCTGTCTCAGGCTGGAGTGATGATTTTATCAGGGCGTTGATAGAGTCCTGACTGACGGTCAGAAGGCTGGAAGAGAAGGAATTAAAGAATTCCAGAGGCAGGTTGTTGGTGATAAAAGTCGCCAGCTGCTGAAGCCGTGAATCACGGTAGAATGATTCCCGGAAAAAGGCCTGGCGGGCCAGCAACCTGCCTTTTTCTATTTCTTCAGGAGTAAGACCTCGGTCGTAAAGGCCCTGGAAAACCTGGAGCAGGTCCGAAAGGGCTGTTTCTGAAAGCTCCGGGTCTGTTTCCAGGTAGGCAAAGAGAACAAGCTTCCGTCCGATGATTTCCAGCTGACTGTTTACGTTATAAGCATAAGCTTTATCCTGGCGCAAGTTCCAGAGAACACAACCCGGTCCTTCTCCGATGATTTTTTCCAGAACATAAGCTCCGGGATAAATAGAAAGGGCCTCTCCTTTCAGCACAAAACCCACCAGGACTAACGCCCCGCGAGGACCTTCGTATTTGACCTCCAGGGTATCTTGTTCAGCGGCGGGGGCAGCTTGCCAAGGTAAGGAGAGCTGGCTTTTCTTTTTAGGCAGGACAAAATATTTTTCCACCAGTTCCAGAATTTTTTCTTTATTTAACCCGGAAACGACGGCCAGAGAGATGGTTTCCGGGTTCATCAGGCTGGAATAAAAAACGGAGATGTCTTTTTTGCTGATGTTTTTAAGAGCCGGTTCTCCGCCAAAAGCCGAATGGCCATAGGTAGAGCCAGGCCAGATTTTTCTCAGAAGAAGAAGCCGTCCGGTGCTGACCAGCCGGGTTCGCTCTTTCCTTTCTTCTGCGGCCATAATTTTTTTGAGCGCCTCAATCCTGAGCCCGGGAAACAGGGGCTGGTTAAAATTTTGAAAGATAATTTTCAATGCTCCTTCCAGGCTGGAATTAAGAACCTCTAACTCAATAAAAGAATAATCAGGCGAGGTTCCGGTTCTGAGGTTTAGCCCGTTTTCTTCCATTTGAGCTATTTTGTCTTCATCCGGAAGTTCCGCCAGCAACCTGGTCGTCAGGTAGGCCAAGCCTGGTTTAAGAGCTGGTTCTAACCTTTGTCCGCCCGGGAAAATAATCAGCATGGTAGTGCTGGGCGTCTCTGCTTCATACTGGTAAAAAATGTTAAGCCTGGTTGGGGAGAGCTTTTCAAAAGTCAGCGGCTGAGATGATAACTCCCTGAAGAAAATAAACATAAGACAAATTATTGACAGTAGGGCTTGGGGCTTGATTTTTTTCTGACTCATTTTTCCTCAGGCTTGATGATGACCCAGACCGGCTGGCCCTGATTAAAGTAGCGGTAGGCCAGTTTTCTCAGGTCTGAGCTTCTAGCTTTTTCCATAATCTGCCAGTAATCTGCTCTGGCTTTTTCCGAGGTCAAAAGAAGGTCCCGGCCCAAAGAAATAGCCAGGTTTATCGGGTTCTCCAGAGCCCGGGCTGAAACCAGGCGCAGGCGGTTTTTAGCTCCCAGCAGGCGGTCTACGACTCCAAAATCCTGTCCGGGAGGATAGTCTTCTGGGGAGAAATTCATTTCGGAAAGTTGTTTAAAGAAATTCTGCAGTAATCTTTTAACCTGAGCTATCTTCTCTTTTCTGGTAATGGCGGTGATAACTAAAAGGCCGGACCGGGCATGAACAAAGTAATTGATTCTTACGGAGGAAACCAGGTCCGGGTAGCCAGAAAAAGCAGAGTAGAGAAGAGGGTTGACACCGTAGCCCAGGATTTCTACCAGAACATCCATCAGGGCCTGTTCCCGGTCGTTATAGGCCGGAGCCAGCAGCCCGGCCATCAGGTAAGTTTCGGAAACGTTCATGGTCAGTTCTGCCTGGCGACTTTCTTTTGTCATGGTTAAATTTTCTGACTGAAGAGGTGGTGCCGACGCTATCTCACTGGAAGAATTATCCGGCCAGACAGAAAAAATCTCTTTTACCGTATTCTTAACTCTTTCCGGGTCCAGTGAACCTATGATAACCAGGGCCGCCCGCTCAGGTTTAAAATAGCGAGCGTGATAATCTTTAAGATCCTGGAGACTGGCAGCTTTGATGGCTTCTGGATGACCAAAAACCGGTTGTCCATAAGGAGAAGCCGGGAAGGCCAGAGAGTATATGGTCGCCAGTCCAACTTTAAACGGGTCACGCGAAAGGTCTTTGAGTTCTTTTAAGACCACCTGTTTTTCTTTCTCCAGCTCTTCTTCGCTGATTTTGCCATCAAACACCACCTGGCTTAAAAGATTTAAGGCCGTTTCCAGCAACTCCCCGGGAAAACTGGTTTCAAAAAACATGTTTTCCAGTTCGGTGTGAGCATTCAGGTAGAGGCCATTTTCCCTGAATTTTTGCCAGAGACTTTTTTCAGACGGGGTTTTCTGCCGGAAAAGAAGTGCATGTTCAAGAAGATGTGATAGACCGCTAGTCCGGGCTGATTCCAGACTGGAACCAGCTCTTATGGCCAGGACCGCCGTGTTGAGGGCATAACGGGAAGTCTGCAGAAAATAGACCTCCAGGCCGTTTGGCAGTTGCCAGATATGTTCGGATGCCTGGGACTGGCTTAAAGAAGCCGGGTGGGCGCTCAGAGCCTCTGAGAAAAACAGGATGATGAACAGGGATAAAAGGCAGGCCAGAAAGGCGAGTATACCATTCCTGGGAGTCATGGCAAGAGCCCTTTCTTCGAACAAATTTTAATACACCAGGGCAGAACATGACAAACATAATTTTTACCGCCAAAGGGAAGCCAATTTTTTCCTCATCTCCGGGAGTGAATTTGTGATAAAATTTGGTCATGAACCAGAAAGAAAGAAAAAGTCGCATTTTGGTGGTGGATGACGAGGCTAACATCCGCTATACCCTGAAGATGATTCTGGAGTATGAAGGGTATGTTTTTTATGAGGCTGAGAGTGGCTGGCAGGCTCTGGAAGTGCTGGAAGACCATCCAGAAATTGACCTGGTCTTGCTGGACATCAGACTGCCGGATTTAGATGGGTTAAAAGTCCTGGCCGAAATCAAAAAAAGACCGTATCCACCGGAAGTGATCATGATTTCAGGTCATGGAACCATTGAAATGGCGGTAGAAGCCACCAAGCTTGGCGCTTTTGATTTTCTGGAGAAACCGCCCACCCGGGAAAGGGTACTCCTGTCCTTGCGAAACGCTCTGGAAGCCCGGAAACTTAAATTTGCTTATCATGACATAAAAAGAAAAGCAGAAAAAAGTTATCAGATTGTGGGCCAGCATCCGCTGATCAAGAATCTCTGGCAGGAAATATTAAAAATAGCACCCACTAACGCCACGGTCCTGATTTTGGGAGAAAGCGGCACGGGGAAAGAACTGGTGGCCAGAGCCATACATGCTCACAGTCCAAGAGCGGCCGAAAATTTTGTCCAGGTAAATTGTGCGGCCATTCCTGAGGAATTGATTGAAAGCGAGCTCTTCGGCCATGAAAAGGGTGCCTTTACCGGCGCCACGGAAAAGAAACCAGGTAAGTTTGAGCTGGCTGATGGGGGAACCATCTTTCTGGACGAAATCGGCGACATGAGCCTGAAAACTCAGTCTAAGGTTCTGCGGGTGCTGGAAGAGGGGGAGGTGCAAAGAGTTGGCTCCAGCAAGATTATTAAAGTGGATGTCAGGGTGATTGCGGCCACTAACAAGGATTTGAAAAAAGAAATGAAAGAAGGCCGTTTCCGGGAAGACCTTTATTTTCGGCTGAACGTTGTTCCCCTGAGCGTGCCCCCGCTGCGGGAAAGAAAAGAAGATATTCCGCTGCTGGTGAATTATTTCTGTGAGAGGTTTTCCGAAGAAAACAATTTCCGGCGCAAAAGGTTTTCGGCGGAAGCCCTGGAATTGATGATGAAATATCCCTGGAAGGGAAATGTGCGGGAGCTAAAGAATCTGGTAGAAAGGTTGATAATCCTGACCGACAAAGAGGTGATTGGCCCTGAAGACCTGCCGGATTACATCTACCAGGACAGAGAAGTTTTGCTGCCTGATTTGAGAAAGGTGAAAACACTTAAGGAGTTCAGGGAAGAAGCCGAAAAGAACTTTATCCTTTATAAGCTGAAGATGAACAACTGGAACGTCTCCAAAACAGCCCGAGAAATAGACACTCCCCGCAGCAACCTCTACAAAAAACTTGAACAATATGGTATAAAAATATCAGCTGGAGCAGGCGAGGCGGTCGCTCCTTCTTCCGATCAGGAAGAAGGGGAGGAAAGTCCGAACTCCACAGGGCAGGATGGTCGCTAACCGCGACTCCGGGCGACCGGAGGAAAGTGCCACAGAAAACATACCGCCTGTTTCCTGAGGAAGCAGGTAAGGGTGAAAAGGTGAGGTAAGAGCTCACCGCTTCGCTGGTGACAGCGAAGGCAGGGCAAACCCCATCCGGAGCAAGACCAAATTAACCCCGTTTGAGGATGGCCCGTCCGAAGGGGTGGGTAGGTCGCTGGAGCTGCTGAGCAATCAGCAGCCGAGACAAATGACCGCCGCTGCCTCAGGCAGCAACAGAATTCGGCTTATGCCCTGCTCCAGCCTTTTATCTTACCACCGCAGTTTTCCTCTGTTCTTTTGACAAATCAATAAATTTTGCTATAATTCAAGTTGATCGCGGGGTAGAGCAGTCAGGTAGCTCGTCGGGCTCATAACCCGGAGGTCGCTGGTTCAAATCCAGCCCCCGCTACCATTTTTTTTATTCCCACCAAAAACCTTCTTAACCTGCTTTTATCCACTATTCTCGTCTTTCTGACCCGCGAACAGCTTTAGGCGTAATATTTAAAGTAAAGGAAGGCGCGGGGACAGGAGTTTTTTTGGCCCTCTAATTTGTTTGCTAGTTTGCCTCAGGGAAATAATCAAACCACAGCTAAACAAGGTCTTCAGTTAATTTCAGCTAATTTAAGCTTCAGCCAGGCTTCTGCTCCGCAGCAGAAAATTTTCTTTGCATAAGTCGGTAAAATTTGATATAGATTTTCCTATATAAGTTTGTGGAGGTTAAAATGTTTAAACCTGAAATATACCGAGAAAGAAGAAAAAAACTTAAAAGCTTGGTTGGTTCTGGCCTTTGTCTTTTTCCGGGAAATGATGACTCGCCCATGAATTATCCGGCTAATTGCTATCCTTTCCGGCAGGATAGCACGTTTCTTTACTTTTTTGGTCTTGATTCGCCCGGTCTGAATGCCATCATTGATGTGGATGAAAACAAAGAAATAATTTTTGGCGATGACGTAACTCTGGAAGATATTATCTGGGTGGGTCCGCAAAAGAAACTCAAAGAAAGAGCCAGTGAAGTTGGCGTTAAAACAGTCCTGGGCTCATACGAACTGGCCGGTTATCTCGCCCGGGCCTTAGAGCAAAAACGGAAAATTCATTTTTTGCCACCCTACCGAGGAGAGACAAAAATTAAGCTGGCCAGATGGCTTAACCTGGATTTAGACCAGGTGAAGGCCCAGGCCTCTGTGGATTTGATCAAAGCCGTGGTGACCCTGCGCGCGGTTAAGGGAGAAGAAGAAATTGCCGAAATAGAACGGGCTCTGCGGGTAACCAGAGAAATGTACCTGGCTGGTATTCCTGCAGTGAAGCCAGGAGTTAAAGAACAGGAAGTCCTGGCCCTGATGGATATGGTTTTACGGGCCAACGGCCTTAACTTTTCTTTTCCTCCCATTATCACCATCAACGGGCAGATATTTCATAAAACCACTTATGGAGATACCCTGAAAAAAGGACGTATGCTGGTCATGGATTCTGGAGCGGAATCTGAAAGGCATTATGCGGCAGACATCACCAGGTCTATTCCAGTCGGGGGGAAATTTAACCCCAGGCAGAGAGATATTTATGCTATCGTCTTAAACGGACAGGAAAAAGCTATTCAGGCCATAAAGCCCGGCGTCTACTTTAAAGAAATCCATTTGCTGGCTGCCCGGGTAATGGCCGAGGGCTTAAAGGACCTGGGTTTGATGAAAGGCAACCTGGAAGAGGCCGTAGCTCAGGGAGCCCATGCCCTTTTCTTTCCTCATGGTCTCGGGCATATGCTGGGACTTGATGTGCATGACATGGAAGGGCTGGGTGAAAATTACGTCGGTTACGACGAAACGGTGCAGAGAAGCGAGCAGTTTGGCCTGGGGTACCTGCGACTGGCCAGGAAGCTTCAGCCTGGCTTTGTCCTGACCGTGGAACCAGGAATTTATTTTATACCAGCTCTTTATGAAAAGTGGAGAAAAGAGAAAAAATTTAAGGACTTTATCAACTATGACCGGGCCGAGAAATTTCTTGATTTTGGCGGAGTAAGAATTGAAGATGATGTGCTGGTGACCAGAGACGGCTACCGCCTCTTAGGACCAAAAATTCCTAAAAAGATTTCAGAAATAGAAAACCTGTTCCGTTAAGCAATTAATCAAAATATTAAAATATAACTTAAGGTTTGCTGGAACTAAGAAAATAAATTTAGGGAATTTGTCCTGGAAAAGGAAGCAAGAGGGGAGAATGTTAAAGTGGTATGTCATTAACACCAAGCCCAAAAAAGAATTTCAGGTGGAAAGACTCTTTCAGCAAGCCCGGTTTACCGTCTACCACCCCAAATACCTTTATGAAGGGCAGATAAAGCCCTTCTTCCCGGGCTATCTTTTCCTGAAATTCAGGTACCCAGAACAGTACCATAATGTTATATACACCAGGGGAGTACGAAAAGTAATTGCCAACCGTTTGGGGCCCATACCACTGGAGGAGGAAGTTGTTGAGTGCCTTAAAAGGAGAGAAAAAAACGGCCTGATTGAAATCATGAAGTACGGAGAGGACCCGAATCCAGGTGATGTCATCAGAGTGGTAGAGGGTCCCTTTAAGGGTTTGGAAGGAATATTCCTTAAAGAGCTAAGCGACCAGGAAAGAGTCATGGTTCTGCTGAACTATGTTACCTATCAGGGAAAGTTGTTGATCGAGAAAAATAAAATAAAAAAGATAAAAAAATAAGAAGGAAAAAATTTTTAAACGTTTAAACAGATGATTTAAAGTTAATGATTATTTGAGGAGGTCAGGGGGATGTGTGGAATTTTTGGCATCATTTTTGCGGAAGAAAGAGAAGACCTGGGCCAGATTCTTCTGCAAGCCGGTCGACGTCTGACTTATCGCGGTTATGATTCAGTGGGTATGGCGGCCTTTTCCGGTTCTACTTCTGAATTGAGGAAAGAGGCCGGAAAAATTGAGGAAGTTAATCAGAAACTAAACTTGGCAGAATTAAAAGGCTACAAGGGTATCGTCCAGCTGCGCTGGGCTACTTTTGGCTCGCCCTGCCAGAAAAATGCTCAGCCCCATTATGATTGCTCAGGAAAATTAATCGGGGCGCACAACGGCAACATCATCAACACCAAAGAATTAATCAGGTCCCTGAGTCAGAAAGGACACCGCTTTAGGGGGGAAAACGATGGCGAGGTCTGTGTCCATGCTACGGAAGAGGCCTGGAAGCTCACCGGAGACCTGGGCCAGGCCTTGATGAAAGCCAACCGTCTGCTTCAGGGCGATTATGCTTTCTGCCTGGCGGCGGTCGGTGACCAATGGATGTATGCGGTCAAAAAGTACTCCTCACTTTACCTGGGAATAGGCGAGGGGTTTATCTGCTGTTCCTCCGACCTGCCTTCCATCATTCCCCTGACCAGAAAAATTGTCAGCCTTAAGGATGGAGAGTACGTAAAGTTTTCAGCCCGGGAGTATGAAATCCGGGACCTGAATTCTGGCCGTTTGATAAAAAGAACTCCTTACGAATGCACTTTAAACGTAGAACAGGCTAGAAAAGACCCCTATCCCCATTTCATGCTCAAAGAAATAAACGAGCAGCCAGAACGTGCCCAGGCCATCTTAAATTACATGGAGGAAAAAGAAAACCTGGCTGATATCCTGCCCCTGTTTAAAAAAGCCGGTCCAGTTTATCTCATAGGCTCAGGTTCTTCCTACAACGCTTGCGTCCTCGGGTCTTATTATCTTAACCATTTAGCTGGTCTGGAGAGCTACGCCGTGGTAGATGGAGCTTTTAACGAATTGTACAGAAAGATAAACCCCGAACGCGACCTTTTTATCCTGGTTTCTCAGAGTGGTGAAACCAAGGATGTCATCAACGTGCTTAACCGGTTGGAAAGGGATAAAGCCAGAAGAATAATGGCCGTGGTAAATGTCCTGGGCTCCTCTCTTCATTTAAGAGTAAAAAGATACTTGCCGCTTTTAACCGGAGTAGAAATTTCTGTTCCGGCCACCAAAACGTTTTTAAACCAGGTTTTAATCTTCCTGGAACTGGCCAACAGAATCCCCGGTTTTAATAAGCGCCGACGCCCTCTACCGGCCAGAAAGATAAGAGAACTGCCAGGTCTTATCAAAACTACCATTGACCGGGCCGCGGCTGATTTACCTCAACTGGCCAGAATACTTAAAAATAAAAACTACTTACATTTCCTCGGGCATGGTATATCCTACGGAGCCTGCCTGGAGGCAGCCCTGAAATTTAAAGAAATCACTTACATTCCCTGCGAAGCCATGTATTCCTCAGAATTTAAACATGGGCCGCTGGCGGTAATTTCTCCTGAGGACTGGGTGGTTTTTATCAGCACCGGACAGGATGCTCGTATGACCATTTCTCACCTTAATGAAATTGCCTGCCGTCAGGGAAAAGTGGCTTTGCTCGGGCCGGCCGATGAAGCTTTCAGGTTAAATGCTGATTTTCTGTTTGAAATTCCTTCAAATGATTATTATTTAAACCCGATTCTTTCGGCTGTAGCCAGTCAGGTCCTGGCTTACCTGGTCAGCCAGGAATTGGGTCTGGACCCGGACCAGCCCCGAAATATAAGTAAAACACTGACTGTTGATTGAGCTCTTTTTGGGGCCTGTCAGAGAAAAATAAAGCCGGCTTAGTTCTGCTTTGAGGTCTTTTGTTTCGCAGGTGGACCAAAACCACCGCCACCCGGGGTTTCAATCCTCAGCCCGTCTCCGGCTTTTAACTTGAGGTTGACTTTAGACCCCAGGATTATTTTTTTCCCACCGGAGAAAAGAAGGTTCAGGCCTTTTTTCCCGGGCTTTCCGCCGTTCAGCCCGTAGGGAGGAAACCTTCTTCGGTCGGAAATAATGGTCAGGTTAACCGGCACCAGAAACTGATATTCTCTGATAAGGCCGTCTCCTCCTCGCTTTTGACCTTTGCCTCCGGAATTTTTTCTGATGGCATAGCGGGTAATCTTAACTGGAAGGTAATTTTCCAGGGCTTCGACGGGTGTGTTTAAGGAATTGGTCATGTGACAGTGAACAGCACTCAGGCCATCAGCTTCGGCTGAGGCGCCCAGGCCCCCACCGATGGTTTCGTAGTAGGCAAAATTAGCCTCTCGGCCAGGATGGTAACCACCAAAGGCGATGTTGTTCATCGTGCCCTGGCTGGCACCCGGAATTTTTCCCGGCAGGGCCCTGGAGAGGGCTCCCAGCAGAACATCAACCAGGCGCTGAGAAGTTTCCACGTTGCCGCCGGCCAGAGCGGCCGGGAAAGTGGCGTTAACCACTGACCCTTCCGGGGCGATGATGCGAATAGGACGCATAAGACCCGTGTTAAAAGGAATATCCTGGTCAATAAGAGAGCGAAAGACATAAAGAACAGCCGAATAGGTAACAGCATAATTGGCGTTGATAGAACCTTCTACCTGAGGAGAAGAACCGCTGAAATCCACCCGGGCCTGTTCACCTTCAATGGTAATCTTAACCCTGATTTTCACTGGCTTTGTGCTCACCCCGTCATCATCCAGATAATCTTCAAATTCGTACTCTCCATCGGGGATTTCTTTGATGGTTTTTCTCAGGGTTATTTCCGTGTAATTTTGAATCTGTTCAGCGTAAGTGGTTAATTTTTCCAGTCCGTATTTCTCAATCATTTCCTTGAGTCTTTTTGCTCCGCGGACGTTGGCTGCAATCTGGGCCAGCAAATCACCGCGTCTTTCTTCAGGGGTCCGAACGTTAGCCAGGAATAGCTTGAGCGCTTCTTCGTTAAGTTTGCCCTGTCTGTAAATTTTCAGCGGGGGAATAATCACACCTTCCTGAAAAATCTCAGTGGCCAGAGGCATAGAGCCCGGCGTCATCCCGCCGACATCAGAGTGGTGGGCGCGGTTGGCCACGAAGAAGCAGAGGTTTTTCTGGATAAAAATCGGTTGAATACAGGTTAGGTCTGGCAGATGGGTTCCGCCTTTGTAGGGGTCGTTTAGAATGACCACATCCCCTGGTGAGAATTCCACTGCTTTCAGAGCGGCCCGAACAGAAAGAGGCATAGCCCCCAGGTGGACAGGTATGTGCGACCCCTGAGCAAAGGTTTCACCCAACCTGGTAAACAGGGCGCAGGAAAAGTCTCGTCTTTCTTTGATGTTAGGAGACAGAGAAGTTCGCTGCAGGACCGCGGCCATTTCTTCAGTAATGGAGGTAAACAGGTTGTTGAAAAGTTCCAGTTCTATAGGGTCAAATTTAACCATTGTCTTTTACCTTCTCGATAATCAGGTTAAGATAAGGGTCAACCAGGGCTTCATAGCCCGGTGGTAAAAAAGTAGTAGACTGCTGGTCAATAATCAGTGCTGGACCGGGGACTCTGTTACCGGCTAAAAGTTTCTCCCGGTCATAGACCGTGGCTCTGGTTTTTCCTTCTTTAAGGTATAACCACTGCTCCTGCAAACGAGCCTGGTCTGGAAGGGCAGAAACCGGTTCAGCTTTTTCCAGTTTTATTTTTTGCGCCCGGGCGACTGCTTTTAACCTGAGGTTGACAATCTCCACCGGCCGGTTTAGATGCTGGTAGGAAAACAACCGGCGATGCTGTCTTTCAAAATCATGGAGAAAGCTGTAAGCGTTGAAAGGATTCGGCTGATAGGGGACAGTAAGTTCATAGGATTGCCCCAGGTACCTTAAATCCAGGTATCTTTCAAACCTGATTTTATGGTCAGAAAAGCCCTCAGCGGCCATTTCCTGCCGGGCTTTTTTCTCCAGTTCGGCAAACATGTTTTCCAGCTCTTCTGGCCTGGTTTTCTGGGCTAACTGGATAAATGACCGGGAATAGTCCTTAACTGCATCTGCCATAAGCAGACCAAAAGCTGAAAGGACACCCGCCAGCCTGGGGACTATTACTCGAGGTATTTTCAGGTGTTCGGCTATCTGGACCGCGTGCAGACCGCCCGCACCCCCAAAAGAAACAAGGGAGAAAAATCTGGTATCGTAACCCCTTTCCACGGAGATAACCCGGATGGCTTTTTCCATGCTGGCGTTAGCGATATCAACAACTCCCAGGGCTGTTTCTATGATATCACGGCCGATTTTCCGGGCGATTTTTTCCAGTGCCTGGTGGCTCCTCTCAGGATAGATTTTCATCCGGCCACCCAGAAAGTAGTCTGGAGTGAGGCGCCCAAGAACGAGGTTGGCATCAGTCACGGCTGGTATCAAATCGTTTCCGTAACAGGCAGGGCCCGGGCTGGCTCCCACACTCTGGGGCCCAACTCTGAGCAGGCCACCCTGGTCCACATAAACTATTGAACCGCCGCCGGCTCCGACCGAATGGACATCCACCATGGGTAATCGGAGAGTGTAGTCGCCGATTTTATTTTCCAGAGAACGCTTGATCTGCCCGCTGATAAGGGAAACATCGGTAGAGGTGCCACCCATATCAAAGCTGATGATGTTCTTAAAACCCGAAAGCTTGCTGAGATACCAGGCTCCCAGCACTCCACCGGCAGGACCGGAAAGAATGGTTCGGATGGGTTCCTGTCGGGCCCGGCCCGCAGAAATGTAACCTTCGTTTGATTGCATTATCTTCAGGTTGGTGCCCAGAAGCCTTTCCTCCAGCTTTTTGAGATAACCATCCATGACTGGCATCAGGAAGGCATTGATAACCGTGGTTGAGGTTCTCTCATACTCGCGGTACTCGGGCATCAGGCTGGATGAGGTGGTTACCTTTAGCCCGGCCTGTCCTAACTTTTTTTCCACCTGCTGTTCGTGTTCTGGGTTGCGGTAGGAATGTAAAAAACAAACGGCTACGGCTTCCACACCCTCTTTTTTTAAATTTTTTATTATCCTGTCCAGCTCTTCGTAATTGACAGGAATTTCCACCTGGCCGCTGGCCAGCATCCTTTCGGTCAAACCAAAACAAAGAGAAGGGGACAGTAAAGGCTGACGGCTTTCTCCACTTAAGCGGTAGAGTTCTTTTCTGGTTTGCCGGCCGATGAAAAACACATCTTCAAACCCTTTAGTGGTGATTAAGGCTATCTTTCCACCCTTTTTTTCCAGCAGAGCGTTAGTTCCCACCGTGGTTCCGTGGATGATTAGATGACTCCGGCCGTCAAGCCGGTCTTTAATAGCCTCAAACACGGCTGCGGAAGGGTCCTGAGGGGTGGAGGGAACTTTTCTAACCTCAAGACTCTTTCCGTCATAAATGACCACGTCAGTGAAGGTGCCACCAGAATCAACACCAATCCTTAAAACGCTTATGTTCCTGCTTTTTTTCATTCTTTAAATCTCTATTTTTTACTTAAACAGAAAAATAGATTTATAAAATCAGGTGGGAAATTGTCAAGCAAAAAAATCAACGGCAGGTAGAGCAACTGGAAGAGGAACAGGAAGAACAGCCCCCAGAATTTTTCAGGCGGCTGGCACCACCACCGATGCCAAAAGCGGAAATGAGCTTTTTCACTTCTGAACTCTGACACTTCGGGCAGGTTATCTTGGCTTCCTTTCCGGGCAAAACAACATACTCAAATTTGTGCTGGCATTTTAAACAGATGTACTCATAGATGGGCATTTCACTTCTCTCCTCAATTAATTATAGCGCAATTTTAAAAATCAGGTTAGAGCCTTTAACTTATTAAAGGCTTTAGCTAATTTTTTGAATGCCTATTCTTCTTCAGATGGGTTTAACTTGAGCTGGAGCTATGGCGATGACTTCAATTTCTATTTTCACATCCCGGGGTAATCTGGCCACCTGGAAAGCAGCCCGGGCTGGATAAGGTTCAGGAAAGTACTGAGCATACACGGCATTCATCCGGGCAAAATCATTCATATCAGCCAGATAAACGGTGGCTTTGACCACTTCGGCCAGGGAAGAACCGGCTTCTTCCAAGATGGCTTTAATGTTTTTTAGCACCTGATGAGCCTGCTCCTCAACTGTCGTCCCGACAATTTCTCCCTTTTCCGGGTCAATAGGTATCTGACCGGAAACAAAGATAAAGCCGTTAGCCATAATGGCCTGAGAATAGGGGCCAATGGCTTTTGGGGCTTTAGGAGTATTTATAGCCTTTTTCATGTTTATCCTCCCTTGTTTAGCTCGGGCCAGACCCTGCTTGAAGAAAGTAGGAATCAGGCCTAACCAGAGCAAAAAGTTACGTCTTTTCATCTTACCTTAAGCTCAGGTCAACTTAGTCAGGGTTTCAACCAGAAAAGTCCAGAATTTTTCCACTGAAGGAATGTTAACCTGTTCATCAGGCGAATGCGGATACCTGATGGTTGGACCAAAGGAAATCATATCCATTCCCGAATATTTTTCTCCAATTATGCCGCATTCTAAACCGGCATGGACCGCTTTTATCTCTGGTTCTTTCTGGAAAAGCTCCTGGTAAATTTTAACCATCTTTTGCAGTAAAGGCGATTGCAGGTTCGGGGTCCAGGCCGGGTAACCTTCCGGTTGCACCACCCTGGCTCCGGACAGCTGGCCGGCAGCTCGTATGGTCAGCCGCACTGCTTCCAGGGCTGACAGGATAGAACTTCTGGTGTTGCAGATAATCCTGGCTTCCTTTTCTGCCGTGTTGACGATAGCCAGGTTGCTGGAGGTTTCTACCAGGCCGGTAATTTCTGGGTGCATGGAAACCACTCCATGGGGCAGAACCAAAATCAGGTTCAATAACTTTTCTGCCGCCTCTCCGGTCAGGGGGAAACCGGCTTCTGCAGATTTTTTAATTTCCAGAGCCAGGTCCGGCTCCGTTACTTTATACTCAAATTTGACGGCTTCAAAGGCTTTCTTTATAAACCTGATAAGGTTATTTTGCTGACTGGCTGGAACGGCCAGGGTAGCCCAGGCTTCTCTGGGAATGGCGTTTCTCTTGCTGCCACCGTTGAAGCTTACCACTTCAAACTTAAATTTTTCCCGGGCCTGAGTCAGCAGCCGGGCCAGCAGCTTGAGAGCGTTTCCCCGTCCGAGGTTGATGTCAAGCCCGGAATGTCCGCCTTTCAGGCCGCTTATTTTTACCATGGTCAGGTCTTTAGCTTTTTTCTTTTTTCTTTCCAGAGGCAGGCTGATTTCTGAATCTGCACCACCAGCACAACCAATGGTAAAGGTCCCTTCATCTTCGCTGTCCAGGTTAAGCAGATAGCGGCCACGAAGCATGCTTTTGCCCAGGTTAAAAGCTCCGGTTAGACCGGTTTCTTCATCAACCGTGAACAGACACTCCAGAGGGCCGTGGACCAGGCTCTTGTCTTCCAGGACAGCCAGGCAGGCAGCCACGCCAATCCCGTTATCAGCTCCGAGCGTGGTCCCGCGAGCTTTTACCCAATCGCCGTCCACATAAGCTTGAATCGGGTCCCGGTTGAAATCATGGAGGACATCAGAGTTCTTTTCGCAGACCATGTCTAGGTGGGCCTGAAGCACCACGCCTGGCGCATTCTCAAAACCGGGAGAGGCCGGCTTGCGGACCACCACGTTGCCCACCTTGTCTTTCTGCCACTCCAGGTTCCAGGATTTAGCCAGATTGATGATGTGCTCAGCCAGAGCTTTTTCGTTGCCAGAGCCATGCGGTATGGCTAAAATTTCCTGGAAGTGTTTCCAGAGATTCTGAGGCTTTAGAGAAGATAATTGTTGGTTCATGTTTTACCTTCCTCGGTTGATTCTTTTGTTATAATATAATAAAAAAGAAAACTTCGTGCAAGGAAATTATCAGTGAAGAAACACCAGGTTCTGCTCTTTGTTCTGATTTTGCTTTTACTTCAGGCCTCTGCTCTGCCTGGCCTGACAGAGGAGCAGCCAAAGCTCCGAATTGTAACTACCATTTATCCTCTGACCGAAATAGTAAAGGGAATAGCAGGTGATAGGGGAGAGGTTTTCCAGCTGATTCCCACCGGTGCTGAGGTTCATGATTTCCAGCTTCGGCCCTCGGACGTGGCTCAACTGAGGCAGGCTGACCTTCTGGTGGCCGTGGGGCCGGCCTTAGAACCCTGGCTCCCCAAGATTGAGGCGGCTCTAGGCGGGAAAATCAGGCGCCAGGTTTATTTTTTTGATGAGCTAAAAAAACAGGGTTTCCCTGGACTGGTCGAACAGGACCCCCATCTATGGCTGGACTTAAAGGCAGATGAGTTACTGGCTGAAGCTTTGCTCAACCAGCTGGCTGAACTTGACCCGGAAGGCCGCCTTTATTACAGCGAACGGGGCCAGAAGCTCCAGGCAGAAATTTCGGCTCTTGACCGTGAATTTCAGGAGCAGCTTATGAACTGCCGCTCAAACCTTTTTATCGTGGCCGGTCATCAGGCTTTTGGTTACCTGGCCCGCCGCTACCACTTGCAACTTGTCTCTCTGGTGGGCGCCAACCCGGAAGCCCGTCCTGGGTTAAAGAAAATTCAGGAAATTATTGAGTTAATAAAAAAAGAAAAGGTCAGAGCCATTTTTTATGAGAGTTCGGTCACCCCTTATTATGCTCGCACGATAGCCGAAGAAACGGGTGTTGAGCTTTACCCTCTATCAACCGGCGTTCATCTCCGGCCAGAAGAAATTAAAAATAAAGTTGGATTTCTGACATTAATGAGAAAAAATTTAGAAACTATTAAAAAGGCTCTGGAATGTCCGCGGAGGAAGGAGTAATAATGACCGTCCAGGAAGAAATCATCAGGGTAAAAGAGGTGAGCTTTTACTACGATAGCATCCCTGCTCTGGAAGACATTAACCTGAGTGTTGTCCGGGGGGATTTCCTGGCCATCATCGGACCAAACGGCTCGGGTAAAACCACTCTTTTAAAACTTATGGTGGGGTTGCTGAAGCCAGCTTCTGGCCAGATCTTTCTTTTTGGTCAGGAAATAGAAAACTTTCGGGACTGGCACAGGATTGGCTACATCCAGCAGAAAGCCATTAATTTTGATCCCCATTTTCCCATATCTGTAGAAGAAGTCATCTCCTCCAGCCTTAATTCCAACCCGAAGATAAGAAATAAATTCAAGTCCAATCAAAAACAAAGAATCATGGACAGCCTGGCCACAGTAGGACTGGAGAAGCTGATAGACAGGCCGATTAACACTCTCTCCGGTGGGCAGCAGCAGCGGGTACTGATTGCTCGAGCTCTGGTCACTGAGCCAGAAATCCTCCTGCTGGATGAGCCCACCACGGGAGTGGACCTGAAAGCCCAGGAGGAATTTTACGACCTGCTTGGGCGACTGAACAGAGAATATCATCTGACCATTGTTCTGGTGACCCATGATTTTGGTATAGTGAACCGGCACGTGAATAAGGTCGCCTGCCTGAATCAAAAGCTCGTTTATCATGGCCAGCACGAAGAATTCTGTAGTTCTTCCGTGGTGCAGGAATTTTTAAAGGGCGGACATCATCTGGTTTCTCACCGACATTGAGGTAAAAAGGATTTTTTAACATGACTGAGCTTCTGGCTTCTGGAATTTTTTGGCGGGCCCTGGTGGCCGGGCTTTTTCTGGCTCTGGCCTGTGGCCTTCTGGGAGTGTTTCTGGTCTTGAGAAAAGAAGCCATGATTGGCCACGGGCTCTCCCATGTAGCCTTTTCTGGTCTGGCTCTGGGGTTTCTCCTCAATTTTATGCCTTTGGCTGTTTCACTGGCGGTTTGTCTGCTGGGAGCCATCCTGATTCTGGAAATCAGAGAACACGGCAGTCTTTATGGCGATACCGCCCTGGGCATCATCAGCAGCGCCGGACTGGCTCTTGGTATTTTGTTGGTGTCTATGAAAAGGGGGTTTGGCGTGGAGCTGATGAGTTTTCTGTTCGGCGACATCCTGGCCATCAGCCTGGGCGAAGTCTGGTTTTCAGCCGTTTTAGCCCTGGTAGTGGTCATTCTTCTGAGAATTAACTACCACGCCCTTATCTTCATGACTTTTGACCGGGAAACGGCCCTAGTGTCTGGTGTCAGAGTTAAACAACTGGACCGGATGATGGTTCTGCTCACCGCTATGACCGTGGTTCTGGGCCTGAAGCTGGTGGGGATTCTGCTGGTCTCGGCTCTTTTGGTCATACCGGCTTCAGCCGCTCTTCAGGTAGCCCCTAATTTCAAAAAAACACTCCTGTCCTCAACTCTTTTCAGTTTTATTTCAATTATTTCTGGCATTTTTTTATCGTACTGGCTGGATACCCCGGCCGCGGCCATGATTGTTTTTGTTTCCCTGGTGCTGTTTGTGGGCACTTTAACGGGCAAAAAGAAAAAAATGAGCTTTTAACCCGGTAAATATTTTTCCATGAGTTTCTCCACCTGCTGAACTTTTTTCTCCAGCTTGGTCCTCAATTTTTCGGCTGCCGCCAGAGTTTGTTTTTTGAACTTCTCATCTTTGATGTTTGGTAAATTTATCTTCACGTTGTAATAAGCACCCAGACCACAGGTTCTAGCAGCCAGAGCCGCTACTCCGGCATCGCTGACCGAGTTTTTATTGCCATAAGTCACTACTTCCTGGGCCAGTTCCACCAGCTCCAGAGACTTTTCCAGCACCGAGAGGGGAACGAGGGTCGCTTCTTTGTTGGCCTGTTCTATGGCCGCTTCCCGGGCTTTGACCTGTTCATCGGTTGCTTTGGGCAGCCTGAAAGCTTCCATGACTCTGTTAAAGGCTTTGGTATCCTGGTCAACAGCCTGCAAGAGCTCATCTTTTAATTTCTGGGCCCGAACGGCCAGGTCTTTCATACGGTCATAAGCCTCTTCGTAGCCCTTTTTCCCCACCGTCAGGTTAGCTACCATGGAGGACAGAGCCGCTGACAGGCTGCCGCACATGGCGGCCACACTGCCTCCGCCAGGAGCTGGAGAATCCATGGATAGTTCGTCAACAAATTCATCTACTCTCATCCTGATTAAAGATTTGGGGTCAGGTGGTATCTGGTATTCAATGATTTTTTTCATAGGGTCAAAAGGCACGATATCTCCCAGGCCTAGGGAACGGACCGCTATCCTGATTAATTCTTTTTCCGGGACACCGGCACTTTTGCCCTGTTTTTCCAGATAATACCTTCCGGCCATCAACAAAGCTTCTTTGGGAATCAGGCCAACCAGCTCACTGCCCGTAACCCGAACGCCAAATTTTTCCGCCAGACGACAGGCCTCATCAAAGACCACATGCGGCGGAGTTATTTTGTAATTGGTAAAATTAATGGAAATCTGGGCAATACCGTATTCATCAATGTACCAGCCCACCGCTTTTACAGCCTTGAATTTTCCGGGCAGCATAACTTTCTGGCCGTTTTTGTCGTAGACGAAATTGCCGTCTTTATCTTTTTTAGGCCGGCCACTTTCTCTGAGGTAGGAAGCAATTTCCTGAGCAATTTTTTTATCCCGGGTGTTCAGGTTGATGTTGTAGGCAATGAGAAATTCGCGAGCGCCAATGACCGTGGCTCCGGCTCTGGGATTAAATACCGGCTGACCATAATCCGGTTTCCAGTTGGGATCTTTTAATTTCTCTGCCAGGCCTTCATATTCCCCAGCCCGGATGTTGGCCAGATTCTTTCTTTCTGGTCTGGTGGCCGCTTCTTCATAGAGATAAACCGGTATGCCGAGTTCTTCCGCTACCCGTTTTCCCAGCTCCTGTGCCAGACGGACACATTCTTCCATGGTCACCCCGCTGACCGGAACAAAGGGACAGACGTCAGTGGCGCCTATCCGGGGATGAGCTCCCTGATGCTGGCGCATATCAATAAGTTCAGCGGCCTTCTTGATGGCTTTAAAGGCCGCTTCTTTGACGGCTTCTGGAGGACCGATAAAGGTAACCACGGTGCGATTGGTAGCCTGGCCAGGGTCCACGTCCAGCAGCCTGACTTCGGGCGTGGATTCAATTTCCCTGACGATAGCCTGAATTTTTTCCCGGTCTCTTCCTTCGCTAAAATTTGGTACGCATTCAACGATTTTCATGGTTGGTCTCTCCTTTTTGGAGTTTTAACTGCAGCTGGCCTTTTGGGTTGTAAACTTCAATATTATCGAAAATCTTTAGATAGTCAAATTCCGGGTTAAATTTCCCCACCACCACTATTAGTGGTTTGTTGCTCAAGTATTTTCTGGCTGCTTCACGCACGTTTTCCGGCCCCACGAACATGATATTTTCCAGGTATCTGGTCCAGAAATTATCTGGCAGGTTATAGATATTTTGCAAGGCTAACTTTTTGTTCAGCTGTTCAGGATTCTGCAGCTGCAGCAAAAAATTTCCAATCAAATAGGTCTTGGCTCTTTCCAATTCCAGAGGATCAGGTGGAATTTCAGCCAGGCGGTTCAGTTCATTGAGTATTTCCCTGACCACTTCACCGGTAGTTTCCAGGGAGGTTCTGGCTCTTATCCAGAAAATTCCATTATTTTTTAAATAATAAACATTACTGAAGGCATAATAGGCCAGCCCTTTGGTTTCCCTCAAATTGAGGAATAAGCGACTGCTGGTCACCCCGCCAATAATCTGGTTCATAACCAGAAGGTGAAAATAATCTTCGCTGTTAAAAGGACTGATGGTGTTCCCGATAATCACCGCATAATCCTTGGCCGGCAAATCAACGAAATAAACCCGGTCAAAATTCTTGTTTTCCACTCTGGGGACGACCGGTCTTTCTATGGGCCTGGCTACCCAGCGGTTGAAGGCCTGGCTGACCTTCAGGCTGGCATTGTTCAAACCCACCGGACCGTTGATGATAACTATGGAGTTATTCGGACGGATGAGACGGCGGTGAAAGGCGACGACCTCTTTTTGACCGATGTTTTTTATTTCCTCTTCTTCTATCGGGCCGGGATTGGTTATTTCGGGGGTGAGCAGTTTCTTAAGCAAAAAGTTAAAGCCGATTTTTTCCAGGTCTTTTTTGCTGGAAAGCAGTCGGTAATACAGATCTCTTTTCACATATGTCAGTTCCGCGACTGGAAAAGACGGTTCAGAAAAAAAAGACTTGATCAAATTCAACGCCTGGTCCAGATGGTCATCCAGACAAGAAAAGGTAAAAATCGTATAATCAGCGTTGACTTCAACGTTAACTTCCATCCCCAGATTATCCAGGGCCTCTTCTATATCTGAAGCACTCATCAGCTGGGTACCTTTCAGTAGCATCTCAGCCGTGACCGTGGCCAGGCCGGAAAAGCCGGGCGGCGAATCTATTTCTCCGGCCTGAACGACCACCTGCAGGGTTACCAGACGGGTGTTTAACCTGGTAATGGTGATTAGTTTCAAACCGTTTTCCAGCACAGCCGTTTCTAAGGGAGGAAATCTTAAAGGGAGAAGCGGGTCAGGATAAGGTGGGTTGCGCCTGAACCTTTCCTGAGGAAAAACCATGACCTGGCTTAAAAATAAGAGGCCCAGGAGCAGGAGAGCCATCAAGGTTGGGCCAGGTCTTTTTACTACTTTCATCAGTACTTTACCTTGGCAAAATGGTAATAAAACAATAATTATCTTCTTTTAGATATCTTCTGGCTAACGATAAGATGGCATAAGGATTTACTTTCTCCAGCTGGCTCAGCTCCTGATTTACATCCGGCAGGTTCCCCTCCTGCAAATAAAATTCAGCCAGGGTTAAAGCCCTGGACAGGTTGTTTCCGGTTAAATGAGAAAAATAATCAATTCTGTATCTGGTCTTAGCTCTAAGCAGCTCTTTATCTGAAATCATTTCGCTCCGCAGCCGGGCGAGTTCCTCAGTCAGAATTTTTTTGCACCTGTCCACCATAAGCTGATTGTTGGCTGTCAGAAAAATTTTCAGGGAAAGATATTCACCCCGGTTTTCCAGACCACCATCAAGAAAGAGGGCTACCCGTTCTTTATTAACCAGCTTGTTATAAAGACGACTCTTTTTGCCGTTGAGCAGGATGTATTCCAGCAAACGAAAGAGTAAATAATCTTCTTTTTTCACTCCGTCAAAGCGTAAACCAAACTGGAGGGCCGGGATGGAAACCAAGGGGTCAAACATAGTCTGGTCTCGCCTGGAAAATATCGAACGAAAATCTACTGTGGGCTGGCTGATAGACTCAGGACCGCGGGGAATAGATTCAAAATAGCGGCTGACCAGCTCTTTGACCTTAGGTAGTTTCACATCCCCACTGAGGCTGAGGACCGCGTTGTTGGGTACATAATACTTCCGGTAGAAAGTTATCACATCCTCCACCGTAATCCGGTTCAGGGAATCCGGAGAGCCGGTCAAAGCATGGCCGTAGCTGTATTCCGGGAAAAGAATTTCATCTACCAGGAAAAAATAACGAGAATAGGGTTCCTGTATTCTTCTTTGATTCTCGTTATTTATCAGCATCTCCTTAATCCGGCTGACGTTAGCCTCGTTAATATCCAGAGAGGACAGGCGGTCAGATTCCAGCCAGAAAACCAGGCCTAACTGATTGGCCGGGACGGTCTCGTAAAAAAAAGTCTTATCAAAAGTGGTAGCGGCATTTAGTTCACCGCCGGTATTCTGAATATAGTTTATATGTTGCATAGGGCTCACATTTCTGGAACCCTGAAACATAAGATGTTGCATGAGGAAAGCCAGTCCGGCCCGGTCCTCGGGGTCATTCCGGGAGCCGACGCCATAAGCCATAACCACCGAGACCACGGGCAGTGAATCATCTTCATAAACGATGACTTTTAATCCATTTTTCAGAGTAAATTGATTGGGCTGGTTATAGCCAGGAATCTGGGCCAGAAGGGTAGTGGCCAAAATCAGGCTTAGAAAAGAAATTAAAAAGGCACTTGTTTTCCTGCTTTTAAGCCTGAACATCATTTTCATTTTTTAAGATGGTTCAGGCTAAAAATATCATAAATGCAGAAAAAGTTAAACCCGTTTTTTTCCGGGCCGCTGGCTCTACTCTGTTTACACCCATCAGAATAAAATAATCTTTGATTTTAAGCCGGAGCAAGTATATTATTTTTACTAAAAATTTATAAGAAGTGAGGTTGATATGGAATACGAAATTAAAGACCTTAAACTGGCTGAAGCCGGAAAACTGAGGATTGAATGGGCAGCCAACTCTATGCCGGTCCTGAAGAAAATCACAGAAAAGTTTTCTCAGGAAAAACCCTTAAAGGGTATCAGAATTGCGGCCTGCCTTCATGTAACCAGCGAAACAGCCAACCTGATGATAGCTTTAAAAGCCGGGGGAGCCGAGGTTCGTCTGGCAGCTTCTAACCCGTTAAGCACCCAGGATGAGGTGGCGGCTGCTCTGGTTAAGTATGAAAAGATTCCGGTTTTTGCCATAAAAGGTGAAGACCAGAAAACTTATTATGCCCATATAGAAAGTGCTCTGGCCCACCGTCCCCAGATTACCATGGACGACGGTGCTGACCTCGTTTCTACCATCCACAACAGTAAGAAGGAGCTTATTCCAGAAATTCTCGGTGGCACAGAAGAGACTACTACTGGAGTGATAAGGCTGAAGAGTATGGCCAGACAGGGAGTGCTGGCTTACCCCATTATTGCGGTCAATGAAGCTAAGACCAAGCATCTTTTTGACAACCGCTACGGCACAGGTCAGAGCACGATAGATGGTATACTGCGTTCCACGAACATTCTGCTGGCGGGCTTGACGGTGGTTGTGTGTGGCTACGGCTGGTGCGGGAAAGGGGTGGCCATGAGGGCCAGAGGGGCCGGAGCCAGGGTGATTGTCTGTGAAGTTGATGCCTTAAAAGCCCTGGAAGCAACCATGGATGGCTATGAAGTTATGCCTCTCCGGAAAGCGGCCGCCAGGGGCGATGTTTTCATCACCGTCACGGGAAATAAAAACGTCATCAACCAGGAACATTTTCAGCTCATGAAAGACGGAGCTATCGTGGCCAACTCCGGGCATTTTAACGTAGAAATTGACCTGCCCGCTCTGGAAAAGATGAGCACCCGAAGAAGAAAAGTTCGTGAACTGGTTGAAGAATTCACTCTGAAAAGCGGGAAGAAGATTTATGTTCTGGGCGAAGGCCGGCTGATAAACCTGGCGGCAGCTGAGGGGCATCCGGCACTGGTTATGGACATGAGTTTTGCCAACCAGGCTTTGAGCGTTCTTTACATTAAAGAGAATGGCCACCAGCTGAAAAAAGAAGTTTATCCTGTGCCAGAAACCATTGACCAGGAAATTGCCAGGCTGAAGCTGGCCTCCATGAACATAAAAATAGACCGTTTAACCGCTGAACAAAAAAGATACCTGGCTGGCTGGCAGGAAGGAACCTGAGCCAGGCGGCGAGCTGAACTTCAATCTTTTATCAGTTTTTTGATCTGCTCCAGGTAATTTCTAACTTCTGTTCTGTCCTCCTGGGAAGTCAGCTTGGGCAAAAGTTTTTCAAAATTTTCTCTGGCCAGGTTATACTTTCCGTTATTGAACTGGGCGCGGGCCAGGTTAAAAAGAAAGGTAGGGTCGTCGGGGACAATTTTAACTGCCTGAGCAAAGGAATTTTCTGCTTCTTCATTGTCACCCAGTTTTTCCAGAATGAGCCCACGCAGGTTGTGAGCCATGGCAAAACGGTTCCGCACCTGGATGGATTTTTGCACGTTTTCAAAGGCTTCTTCGTACCTGCCCTGGACAAAATAAAGTCTGGCCAGGTTGTAGTAGGGAAGCTCTCGGGAATTGTAATTAGGGTCAGAGAGCGCCTGGTGGTATTCAGCTTCGGCTTTATCGTATTCTTTAAGCTCAAAATAAATCGTTCCCAGGTTGTTATGAGCTTCGGTAAACTGGGGGTTAATTTCCAGGGCTTTCTGAAAGGCTTTGATGGAGGTGGAGAAATCAGCCTTCATAGAATAAGCCAGCCCCAGAGCATTCCAGGCCAGATGATTTCTGGGGTTCAGAGCCAGACTCTTGTTCAGGTATTTAATGGCTTCATCAACGTTGTTGCTGTTCAGGTAGAAAAGTCCCAGGTTATACTGGTAAGTAGGATCTTTTTCCCGGGCTTTTTCCAGTTTGTTCTGCTGAGTAGAAGCACAGGCGGTCATGGTTAGAATAAGAAAACCGGTGAGAATAAAGAGCAACCCTTTTGTTTTCATCAGGCCCTCCGGCAAAAATTAGTCTTAATCAAAGATTTTTTCTTCCTTCAAATCTCTGGCCATGAGGTCTTCCAGAGCTTTATGCGGCGGTTTGCCGTGATAAAGAACTTCGTAGACTTCGTGGCAGATAGGCATATCAATTTTTTTCTGACTGGCCAGTTTCTTGACCGTTAAAGTATTGCGAACTCCTTCGGCCACCATTTTCATTTCGGTTAAGATCTGTTTCAGAGATTTTCCCCTGGTCAGTTCAATTCCAACATGGTAGTTTCGGCTCATTTCGCTGGTGCAGGTAAGAACCAGGTCGCCGAGACCGGCCAGGCCAGAGAAAGTATCCTTCTTGGCCCCCAGAGCCAGACCCAGTCGGGTTATCTCCACCAGACCACGAGCAATCAGCGAGGCCCGGGAATTATTTCCGTATCCCAGGCCGTCTGAAATACCGGAAGCAATGGCAATAACATTTTTAACCGCACCGCATATTTCCACCCCGACCACGTCGCTGGAAGTATAGATGCGGAGCTGAAGACTGGAGATAGTGTGCTGAATCTCTCTGGCTACGTTCTGGTCGCGAGAAGCCAGCACCAGGGCGGTTGGGTGACCGGCCGCTACTTCACGGGCAAAACTGGGGCCGGACAGCACGGCTATTTTAACTTTTTTTTCTGACGGGAAAATTTCTTCCATCACCTCAGTCATTCTTTTTAAGGTCTTCTGTTCCAGGCCTTTGGTCAGGCTAACCACCACCTGTCCTTTTTCCAGGTAATCAGCCATCCTGGTGTACATCTGGCGACAAAATTGAGAAGGAACAGCCACGAAGACCAGGTCAGATTTCTCCAGGGCTTCAGCCAGGTTCCGGTAGAAACTCACCGTGGCCGGGAAAACATGACCGGGAAGGAAAAGATGGTTAATCCTGGTCTGCAGCAGTCCCAGGTAAACTTCTTCTTCCCGAACCCAGAGTTTGGTGGGAAACCCGAGTTTGCCCAGGTAGTAAGCAAAAGCAGAACCCCAGCTGCCCGCGCCGATGACGCTGATTTTAAGCATTTACTCTTTCTCCGAATTTTCTTTCCTGACCGGCTAACAATCGTTTCAGGTTGGCCCGGTGCTGCCAGACAACAACAAAAAAGATTACCAGGCTGGCCCAGAATAAATTTTTATCTCGTCGCAGCAAAAAATTGATAAAGGGAAAGACAAAAAGTCCGGTCAGGGTAGCCAGGGAAACATACCTGAAAAGCAAAACCATGGCCACAATAATTCCCAGGCTTATGAGCATGGGGACTGGCGCCAGGTACAAAAATCCACCGATAGTGGTAGCCACACCCTTTCCGCCTTTAAATTTCAGGTAAAAGGGAAAACAGTGGCCAAGAACAGCCAGCAGCAGGCCAAACAAAGCTCTTTTTTCATCCGCCCACCATAGTCTGCCTAAATAAACAGGCAAAAAGCCTTTCAGTAGGTCAAAGAGCATGACCGGGATGGCCAGCTTCCAGCCCTGGTAGCGGAGAACGTTAGTGGCCCCGGTTGAACCACTGCCTACTTCTCTTATGTCCTTCCTGGCTTTTATTTTAACCAGAAAGTAGCCAGGGGATAATGAACCCAGCAGATAAGCCCCGAGTAAGAAGATTGCTAATTTCATGCTAACTCAAATTTACCTAAAGGTTTATAAACAGGGCCTTCAGGCCTGAGAAGGCTCTGGAAGAAGGTGATCTCTTTCACCATCATCTGGCCAAATTCCTCGGCCGAAAATTTATCCAGCAACTTTTTGAGCCGGTCCTGGTTTTCTGGCTGTTTGGCCCGGCCAAGAGTCAGGTGAGGGGAGAAGGCCCGCTCTTCTCTGGGGAACCCCCTTCTTTCCAGCTCATCTTCCAGTTCTTTTTGTAAACGGAAAAGTTCCGGAGCCGCTTCCAGGCCTACCCAGATCACCCTCATTCTGTTCTGGCCTGGCGGAAAACTACCCGTTCCTTTAAGCTTTAAAGAAAACGGCTGGTACTGATGGGTCAGCTTGATTAAAGTTTGCCGCACCGTTTCTGCCTGCGCTTCCTCAATTTCTCCCAGAAATTTAAGGGTCAGATGAAAATTTTCTCTGGCCACCCATTTTATGTTCCGGCCAGCTGGCTTAAGATTTTCCACCAGAGTGGTGAGCCGGTCCTTGATTGAATCCTCTAAATCAACAGCAATAAAAGCTCTCATGAGACTTTCCTTTTTAGCGTGCCTGACTTATGTTCTAATTTTAGCAATTTTAGCCTGACCATATCCAGCGCTTTCTGAGTGGCCTGAAATTTTATCTGTTCACGGGTGCCCAGGAAATGACATTTTTCCACTTCTATCCCATCTGAGCTGGCCAGTCCAAGATAGACCAGCCCGACCGGCTTTTTCGGGCTGCCACCACCCGGTCCAGCTATCCCGGTTATGGCCACAGCCAGGTCCACGCCCGCCTTTTTCAACAGACCAGAGGCCATAGCCCGGGCCACTTCGGCGCTGACAGCTCCTTTTTCCTTTATCATTGTTTTCGGAACAGAAAGAAGTTTAATTTTGGCTTCATTGCTGTAAGTCACCAGTCCCAGCTGGAAATAATTAGAACTGCCGGGAATGTTAGTCAGGCGGTGAGCTAATAAACCGCCGGAGCAGGATTCCGCCGTGGCTATGGTTTTTTTCAGGTTGATTAATTTTTCGGCCACTACCTGTTCGAGATTCCTGGGCTCAAAAGCGTAAATTTTATCTCCCAGTAGCCGGGTGATTTTCAGTTTAATTTTTTCCAGCTCTTGTGTTCTTTCTGCTTCCTGGTCTTCAGATTCAATTTTTAAAGAAAGTATAATTTGCAGGTCGCCGGGTGAAGCCAGAATAGTCAATTCCAGGTAAGGAGGAAGCTTCTTATAAACTTCTTTTATCCGGTCTTCTACCCAGGATTCGCCGGCCCCGGTTATTTTAAAAAAGGCTTTTATAATTTTTTTCTGGCTCAGATTTTTCAGACGCGGCAGGACCAGGTTTTCCACCATGGGTTTGAATTCAGAGGGCGGGCCCGGAAGAAGAATAAAAATCTTTCCGCCTGTTTCCAGCCATTGCCCGGGCGCTGTCCCGTGCGGATTTTCCAGGATTTCTGCTCCCTCAATAAGGTAGGCCTGCTTTTTGTTAGAAGCAGGCATGGCCAGACCCCGGCTGGCAAATCTTTTTTTTATTCGTTTGAGGATTTCGGGGTTAAAAATTAATCTTCTCCTGACAACCCGGGCCAGAGCTTCCTTGGTACGGTCGTCTTCTGTCGGGCCCAGACCACCAGAAAGAAAAATTATCTGGCTTCTTTCTCTGGCTGTCCTGATTACTTCCTGAAGCTCGCTCCAGCGGTCGCTGACGACTGTTTTAAAAGTCAGGTTCAGTCCCGCCTGCTCCAGTTTTTCCGCCAGAAAGAGCGAATTAGTCTCTGGAAAAGAAGAAGAAAGAAGTTCACTCCCCACCGCAATAAATTCTAGGCGTTGGATATTCTTTTTAGCGGTCCTCATCTTAGAAAAATCCTGGCTATCTGAAGCAGCACGTTTACGGCTAGCCCGGTGCCCACATCATCAGCCATGATACCCCAGCCCTGAGGGAGATTTTCTAGTTTTTTAATACCCAAGGGCTTTATGATATCAAAAAACCTGAAAAGGATAAAAGAGACACCCAACCATTTCCAGTCCGGGCTTATCAGAAACAGAGCCAGCCACTGTCCGGCGACTTCATCAATGACAATCTTGCCCGGGTCCTTCAGGTTCAAAGCCCTGGCATAAACGGAGGAAGTGTAGGTGCCCAGAAAAAAAATAACCAGGAAAAGAACCAGATAAAGTGGCCAGGAGATCTGGTGAAAAAAGAAGCGGTATAAAACCACCACTACCAGGCTGGCTACTGTTCCTGGAGCCAGAGGAAACAACCCGATGCCAAAAAAAGTGGAGATAATTTTTGCCAGTTTAATCATTTATTAACCTGCCTCTAAGATCATAGGTGAGAGCTTTCTTAATTTTTACCCTTATAAAATCTGGCCATTGATTTTTATAATCAGGCAAATCGTCCACCAAGACCAGACCATCCACTTCCGGAGCCTGAAAACGAGCCCGGGCCCGGCCGATTCTCTTTCCTTCTTTTTCTTCTACTTCTTCCAGCAAAACTTCCAGTTCGGAACCGACAAACGAGCGGTAAAATTTTCTGGATATTTCTTTCTGCAGTAGCATGATTTCCTGCCGGCGCTTTTCTTTTTCCGCCTGGGTAACCGTCTCTTTTAGACTGGCCGCAGCGGTGCCTATTTCCGGGGAATAAGTAAAAACGCCGAGGTGAGTAAATTGAGCATTTTTTACAAAATCCTTCAATTCTTTAAATTCTTTAATTCCTTCACCGGGGAAGCCCACAATCAAAGAGGTTCTGATGACAGCTCCTGGCACGCGCTGGCGTATTTTTTCTATTAATTTTAGCGCCCGGGGTCCATCCAGGCTTCTTCCCATCAGCTTCAGTATTTTTTTGGAGGCGTGCTGAAAAGGCAGGTCAAAGTAGGGGCAGATTTTTTCTTCTTTCATTATTTCCAGCAGCTCATCAGTTATTTCTTCCGGATAACCGTAAAGAATCCTGATCCAGCGTAGACCTTTTACTGGCAGCAATTTTTCCAGTAGTTTTACCAGCCCGGCTTTGACCTTCCGGTCGCGGCCAAAATAAGTGGTGTCGTGAGAAATCAGGTTAATTTCTTTTATTCCCAGGCTGGCCAGGTTCTCAACTTCCTGGACGATGGAACTGAGGCTTCTGGATTGATAAGGGCCTTTTATCAGGGGTATGCTGCAGAAACGACAGGCATGAGAACAGCCTTCGGAGATTTTAACGTAAGCCCAATTTCGGCCGGTGCTGATGGCCCGGGGAGTCAAATGGTCCAGAAGAAAAGTCTTTTCCCGGCCTGGAAACTCCTGCTTTTCCAGGATAGCCCACAGCCGGTCAAAATCCCGCACTCCAGCCCAGTAATCCACCTGAGGAAATTTAACCTTGAGGTAATCGCCAAACCTTTCCACGTAGCAGCCGACGACCATCAACTGACGACCGGACTTATTTTTTTTCCAGTCCACAAATTCTGATATTACCTGTTCAGCTTCATCTCTGGCTGGTGCTATGAAACCGCAGGTGTTGATGATGACCAGGTCGGCTTTTTTCGGGTCGGCGGTGAATTCGTAGCCACGCTGGTGAAGGCTGGCCAGCACTACTTCAGAGTCTACCAGGTTTTTGGCACAACCAAGGGTAATCAGGGATACGACTGGCATTAATCTTGACTTTAAGGATAAATCTTGTAAAGAAGCCTGGGGAAAGGAATGGTCTCCCGGATGTGAGGAAGCTTGCACAGCCAGGCTACCGTTCTCTCCAGGCCCAGGCCAAAACCGGAATGGGGGAAGGTCCCGTATCTTCTCAGGTCAATGTACCATTCGTAGGCTTCCCGGGGCAGGTTGAACTCTTTAATTCTCTGTTCCAGAAGCTGGAGGTCATGTATTCTCTGCCCACCTCCAATTATTTCACCATAGCCTTCAGAAGCCAGAAAATCCACGCCCAGAGCCAGGTCCGGGCGTTCCGGGTCAGGTTGCATGTAAAAAGCCTTGATTTTAGCCGGGAAATGGGTCACACAAACTGGTTTATCGTAAATTTCAGAAAGGAGTGTTTCTTCGGGGGCACCGAAATCATCACCGTAAACTATGTCTGAGCCTTTTTCTTTCAGTATCTTTACTGCTTCATCGTAGGTAACCCGGGGAAAAGGTTTGCTGATTCTTTCCAGAGGGGCCGTATCGCGCTCAATTATTTCAAAATCCTGTTTTCGTCTTTCCAGCACTCTTTCCAGGATGAACATGATTAAATCCTGGCCCAGTTCAATGATGTCATCAAGCGTGGCAAAAGCCACTTCTGGTTCCACCATCCAGAATTCAATCAGGTGACGTCTGGTTTTTGATTTTTCGGCCCGGAAGGTAGGCCCAAAGCAATAAACTTTACCAAAAGCCGCGGCTGTGGCTTCATTATAAAGCTGTCCGCTCTGGCTCAGGTAAGCCTTCTGGTCAAAGTAAGTAGTCTCAAAAAGAGTGGTTGTACCCTCGCAGGCGCTCGGGGTTAGAATCGGTGTATCCATCAGGCGGAAGCCGCGACCGTCAAAGAAGTCGCGGATGGCTCGGATAGTTTCGGCTCTGATTTGCAGGATGGCATGCTGCTTCTGCGACCTTAACCACAGATGCCGGTGTTCCATCAAGAAGGCTACGGAATGCTCTTTGGGGGCGATGGGATAATCCTGCGCAATCTGGATTACTTCAACATCTTTTATTTCCAGTTCATAGCCACCAGGTGCTCTTCTGTCTTCGCGCACCCGGCCCCGAACAATCACCGAAGATTCCTGGGTGAGTTCATCAAAAACCTTGAAGAGTGGAAAATCCTTATCGGGGCTGAAAATAGTGCCCTGAATGATTCCGGTCCCATCCCGGATGAGAAGGAACCTGACTTTCCCGCTGGATCTCTTGTTATAGACCCAGCCTCTGATTTCTACTTCTTGACCTAGGTATTGCCCGATGTCTTCTACGTATACCCACTTCATAGTGAGAAAATTATATCAGATTGCCGCTTTAAATCAATGATAAGAGTTGAGCTTCTGAAGAGGCAGCGGCGGGTGGGAGAAATATGATATAATTCTAAAGAAATATGAAACCATGGGACATGCAAAAGACTTCAAGCCAGTAAAGCTTATCTGTGGCTTCATTTTTTCCCGGAAAGAAGCCCGGGACCAGGCCCTGAATCTACTGGTTGATAAATTTGGACCGGTGGACCTGGAAAGTCCGGATTATGTTTTTAATTTTTCTTCCTACTATGAACCAGAAATGGGGACAGGTTTAAAGAGATGTTTTGTAAGTTTTGAGCAGCTTATCAGACCAGAAAGCCTGCCTGAGATAAAGCTCTGGACCAACGAGCTGGAAAGAAAAATTCAGGAGCAGTGGGCCAGCCCCGGCCGTCCGGTTAACCTGGACCCGGGTTACCTGACAGCTTCAGCTCTGATCATGGCTACCACTAAAGATTTTTCGCATCGCGTTCCTTTAAGCCAGGGAATATATGCGCATCTGGAATTTCTGTTCAGCAAAAAAGGCCTAAAAATCCTGAACTGGACCTATCCTGATTTCAGGCCAGCGACTTACCATGATTTCTTTTTAAAAGTCAGGTCCAGATACCTGGAACAGCTGAAAAAAATTTTATCCGAGTAAAGATAGAGCCTGAAGTAACCGGGTCATCCGGGTTACTTTTCTTTCTCTGATTTCTCCGCCCAGTCTTTAAATTTCTCCGCCGCCCCGGGGTGGTTGTTGAGGAACTCAGAAATGATAACCACCGGCCAGAATTCCGGCTGCAGGGGGTCAGCCATTATGACCTCCACACCGTGTCCGATAACGTTGGACAGGAAAGCGTGGTTAATGTATTTTCTTTTTGGCAGACCATAAGAGATGTTTTCCAGGTTAGCCATGATTTTAAAACCCGGGAATTTTTTTCTCATCAGCAAAACAGATTCCAGATAAAGCCGGGCGGCACGGGGGAAAGCTGCCAGTGGCTGAACCACGGGTTCAAGGTAGACATCCCCGGCCGGGAAATCGGGCACGGCAGCCAGCAGGCGGTTTAAAATTTTATCAGCAATTTGCACGGTCCGGTCCGGAGTGTCAGGCGGGCCACTATCATCAAGACAGGTAACCACCACCCGCGGTCGGAACTGATAAATCAAAGGAATTATTTCCTCCAACTCATCTTTTTTTCCGGAAAGAGCATTAAGCAAAGCCGGACCGCGATGGATTTTCAGGGCTGCCGACAAAACTTCGGCCCGGGAACTGTTCACGGAAATCGGTAGCTCAGAAGCTGCCTGAATCAGAGGAATGGACCAGACCAGATAATCTTTTTCTTTTTCTCGGCGTGTTCCAGCAAAAACATTGATATAAGCACAACCAGCCTTTTTCTGAGCCAGGGCCAGTTGCTTTATGACTTTTTCTTTTTTCTGTTGAAAGGCTTCTTCCACTTCCTGGCGACTGGTGGTTATCAGGTTGCCGATGATGATCATCAGTTATTAAGCGAGCTCCCTTAACTCCTGGACGATGGCTGGCAGCTCTTCCAGCACCGTCTCCACATCCTTTTCTTCGTTAAAACGACCGAGGGAAATTCTTATGGAAGAATTAGCCAGTTCCGGAGATAAGCCAATAGCCAGGAGAACGTGCGAGGGCTCTTCCGCTTCTTCGCTGCACGCTGACCCGGTAGAAACATAAATTTCTTTGGTGGCCAGAGCCATAAGCAAAGCTTCACCCTCTACACCCTCAAAACTGAAATTCAGGGTGCTTTTAATCCTTTTCTCCGGGTGTCCGTTAAACTTCATCCGGCTTATCTGTTTTTCAAGGCCATCTTTGAGTTTCTGAGCCAGTTTTTCCAGCCGGTCTCGGTCCTTCCTCCATCTTTCCTGCAAGATTCTGGTGGCTTCTCCAAAGCCGATGATGCCAGCTGTGTTTTCCGTGCCTGGCCTCAAGCCAAATTCCTGATGGCCGCCGTGAATGACAGGGGAGAAGGGGGTCTCTTTTTTAAGATAAAGAGCACCCACTCCTTTGGGTCCATAAATCTTGTGCGCAGAAACAGTTAAAAGGTCAACATTCAGCTTTTTTACATCTACTTCCATCTTACCAAAGGCCTGAACGGCATCCGTGTGCACCGGCACGCCGTATTTGCGGGCCATTTTTACTACTTCTTCTATCGGTTGAATCGTGCCAATCTCATTATTAGCCAGCATGATGGAAACCAGAGCTGTTGAGCTGGAGATAACGGAGCTGAGAAAATCAAGGTCAATTAGCCCGCTGGCATCAACCGGCAGGTAATGAACAACATAGCCTTTTTTCTCCAGAAAGCGGGCTGTTTCCAGGACAGCGAGGTGTTCTATGGCCGAGGTGATGAATTCTTTTTTTTCAGGTTGAGCCTCCAGCACTCCTAGGATGGCCAGATTATCACTCTCTGTGCCTGAGCTGGTAAAGATAATTTCACTTCGGTGCGCCCCTAGGGCCATGGCCACCTGTTCCCTGGCTTCGGTTATCAGAGATTTAACTTTTTGTCCGAGGGGATAAAGTGAGGAAGGGTTGCCAAATTGTTCTTTTAGAAACCAGCTCATCTTCTGGACCACGGCCGGGTCCAGCGGGGTAGTAGCATTATTGTCTAAATAAACCATCTTTCTCGGCAAAACCAGAATTCCAAGAAAAGTTAATTACCTGTCTTAGTTAAGGGCCTTAGGCAGAAAATTTCTCTTTTATGATGCGAACCACTTCCAGACCGGCTCTCTTCTGACCTTCCTCGGCTGAAGCACCAAGATGCGGTGTGGCCGTAACTTTAGGATGGTCAATCAAGGTAAAATCTTCTGGCGGTTCTTTTTCAAAAACATCAAGGGCCGCCGCTTTCACTTTGCCGGAGTTCAGAGCCTGTAGCAGGGCTTTTTCGTCAACCACTCCGCCTCTGGCCACGTTAACGATGACCACGCCCTCCTTCATCAGGGCAAACTCAGCTTCACCCAGGATGGGCCTGGGCGTTTTGGGTACATGCAGGGTGATGATGTCCGCCTGCTTGAGCAACTCTTCCAGCGGTACCTGTTTGACGGGCAGGTCAGTTTTAATCTCCACTACATCATAGGCCAGAATATTCATGCCAAAAGCCAGGGCTCGCTTGGCCACTTCTCGGCCGATGCGGCCAAAACCGATGATGCCCAGGGTCTTACCGTAAAGTTCTGTACCAGTGAAAGCTTTCTTTTCCCACTTGTGTTGCTTCATAGACAGGTTGGCCGGGCCATGATGTCGGACCGCACCCAGCATTAATCCGAGAGTGTGCTCCGCTACAGAAATAGAGGTGGCCGCTGGTGTATTAGCCACTTCAATCCCTTTTTCTTTGGCCGCAGCCATGTCAATATTGTCCAGACCAATGCCTGCTCTGATGATAAGTTTTAAATTTTTGCCTGCTTCAATGACCGGCCTGGTAATTTTGGTGGCACTCCTGACCACTACCACGTCAAATTCGGGAATCACTTTAACCAGTTCTTCTTCTTTAAGTCCGGTCTTGACTTCTACTTCCAGGCCCGGCGTGGCTTTCAGCTGGTCTACTGCTTCCTGATCAAGGCTATCAGCAATTAATATCCTGGTCATTGCCATCCCTCCCGGAGAACTTTTTCCGCCGCAGCCACAGAAGCACCCAGCTGGAACTTGTCATAGCCAAGGTCCAGAAGAGTCATTTCCAGGGCTGACAGGGCGGTGATGATGTCAAACCCACCCATGTAACCAAGGTGAGCAATGCGGAAGAATTCACCCTTGTGCGGGTCCTGAGCGTTGGAGATGTAAGCCATGTATTTACTCTGCATGGTCTTGACCAGTTTGTTGCCGTCCACACCGGCTGGAGTTTTGACGGCTGTCAGAATGTTCCCGGGTCTTTTAGCCAGAAGTTCCAGCCCGATGGCCTTAACTCCAGCTCTGGTAGCGTCACCCAGAATCTGATGATGCTTTAACAGGTTTTCCAGGCCCATGTTTTTGATGATCTCCAGCGCTTTTTTCTGCTGGATGATGAGAGAAACCGCCGGGGTCCAGGGCGTGGTTTGTTTTTCCAGGTTCTTGCGGTATTTTTTGATATCAAAATAAAACTTTGGCAGTTTTGATTTTTCCACCAGCTTCCAGGCCTTCTGACTGAAAGCAATGTAGGCCAGTCCGGGCGGAATCATAAATGATTTCTGCGAGCCCGTGACCAGAACATCAATTTTCCATTCATCCATCGGGCAGGCGGTAGCTCCCAGACCGGAAATACCATCTACCACCAGAATGGCTTCTGTCCCGGCCACCACTTCGCCAAAACCTTTGATATCAAAAATGGCTCCGGTTGAAGTTTCGGAAAGGGTGGTGAACACCGCTTTCAGGTCTGGATTTTTCTTCAATTCTTCCGCCAGCTGTTCTTTGGTGAAGTCATCTCCCCAGTTAAGAACGATTTCTTTGGTGTCCAGACCATAAGCCCGGCAGATGTTTCCCCATCTTTCCCCAAACTTACCGCCGTTGATGGTAAGCACCTTATCGCCCGGCGACAGGGTGTTGATGACCGCGGTCTCCATGGCTCCCGTACCGGAGGCGGCCAGGATGTAGACATCCTCTTTGGTTTGAAAAACATACTTAAGCCCCTCCGTTACTTCCATGAAAATTTTAGAGAACTCCGGTGTCCGGTGGTGGATGATGGGCTCCGCCGCCACAGAAAGAACGGTTTCCGGAACAGGTGTTGGGCCAGGGGATAAAAGATAATACTTTTTAATCATATTTAGTCCTCCTGTTTTTATGATTGATTATGATTTTTCTCGTGATATCATTAGTTAAACTCAAATAATTAAAAAAGTCAACTCTATAACTCCAGCAGAAGCCGGGTCAAAAGAGCTGTTTTCTGGATAAAAGAAGGAAGAAGAAGGTGCTCATGCCGGGCATGAATACCTTCGCCTTCAGGCCCCAGGCCATCCAGGGCTGGCAGGCCGACGCTGGCTGCAATGGAAGCATCTGAACCACCACCGCTTTTACCCGGAAAAATGTCAAAGCCCATTTCCCGCGCCATGGTTCGGGCTTTTTCAAAAAGGGCCCGGGAAGCAGAGTTAAATTCCATGGGCGGAGTATAGCTTAGAACTGAAACTTTAACCCGGGCCGGTTTGGCCGCCGGTTTTAAATCCCTTAAGTAAGATTTAAGCCTGGCCAGGTCTTCTTTGAGCCAGAAACGAAAATCGCACACGGCCCAGGCCTGCTCCGGAACCACGTTGGCTTTCTCTCCACCCCCGATTAAACCGATGTTCAGCGTCAGCCCTTTGATTTTAATTTTTTGGATTTGCTGTAATTGAAAAATCAATTCTTCAACGGCGCTTACACCTTTTTCCGGAGTACTGGCATGAGCCGATTTACCAAAGCACTCAAGTTTTACCACCAGGCGCCCTTTGCGTTCCACTTTCAAAGTGCCACCGGGCAGACCGGGTTCCAGACAGAGCACCAGCCCGGACCGGCGGGCCAGCTCAGCAATCTTCTTATGACTTTCTTCGTGGCCCGTTTCTTCCGCGGAATTCAGGAAGAACCAAATTTTCCTTTTAGGTGAAAGACCAAGTTTGACCATGGCCTTCAGTGCGTAGATGGCGGAAACTAGTCCAGCTTTCATGTCCAGAGCCCCTGGACCATAGATTTTTTCGCCTTCAATGTAAAAAGGCATTTTTTCTAAAGTTCCGACGGGCCAGACGGTATCAGTATGTCCGAGCAGAAGAATGGGTTTATCCTGGGGTTTAGTGTTTGGAGTAAATTCAATCAGGTAAAAATCGCCTGTTTCTTTCTGTGGTATTTTTTTTATTTTAAGGCCAAGGCTGGATATTTCTTTAACTACCGCTTCCGAACAGAGGTCCACCGCTTTTTTTTCTGTGGTTGGTGATTCCAGCTGCACCAGATTTTTCAGCGTCCTGATCATTTCCCCTTTCATAGAACGGTAATAAATTTGCCAGTCCATAGAAGCTTTCCTCCTCAGACCGAGCTAATTTTATTATATCCGTTAATGGAAATTAAAGAAAACGATTTTTCAGGGTAGAAATAATCTGGTGCTGGAGACCAGAAGCAAGTGTTCTTGGCTTTTAATCCCCTGGCTCAACCACAAACTTAAACTAAATCTTGTTCGGAGAAGCCTTTTATTGATTTGTTGAACAAAATACTCTAAATTTAAATCATGAAATTCTTAGCCTTCAGGCCTGTTATTTTAATAATCTCGTTTATTTCTTTTTTAGCTTTTTTGACCATCAATCTGGCCGGCGAAATTTATTACCCCTGGGAAAAAGCTTTTGCCGGAGCTCTGGACGCAAAAGCCTGGCCGGGCCTGGTCATCATTCCCCGACCTGGAACCGCTTTTGCTTTTTGCCCGAAAATCTACCGGCAGGATAAAACAGCTGAGTTCCACGATTTTTTCTACCTGGTGAGCCAGGTTGGTCCCCATTCACCGGATGGGCTCTACGCTCGGGTAAAATTCGACCTGCATCTGCCGTATAAAAAAGGACGGGAAACACCAGTCTTTCTCAAGCCCGCCTTGCCTGAATACGAAATGGTCGTGGAATGGAGTCGAAGGGAAGAAGAAACAGTCGTCGGCAGGTACCATTTTCCGGACCTGATTGACCGGGCTGCTCTGATTTTTTACTTTCCCTGGGATACCGCCGGTCAATATGAATACTTAAACGACTCCAGCAGCGTTCATGGTTCAGGCCAGGGCAAAAATGACCTGCATTACTTATGCTGGCTGAGCCTCGTGCCGGAAAAGGTAGAAGCTTCTGGAAACCAGCTGCATTTGACCTTCAGGGTTGATAAGAACAAAGACCTCTACTTTGTGGCTGCCACCGGTCCTTCCGTAGCAGAGATAAAAAACCGGACCGTTAGTTTTTGCCGACCCAAAACCATAGACAGTGCTTTAAACGAGGAAAAGAAAGCTTACGAGAAAAAAAGGCTAAAGGTGAACGGCCTTTATGAAGGGGTAGCCGAAGCCATAACCAACAACCTCTTCTGGATGGTTCTTTACCAGAATGGCTATCATCGTTTTTACACCCCGGCTGGTCGCGGCTGGATATTTCCCCGGCCTGACGGTCAGCCCGACCACTGGACAATTTTTGAATGGGATTCGTTCTTCAATTCTTTAGAACTTTCGCTGGAAAATAGCCGCCTGGCTTTTGACGTGGTCAAGGCCGTGCTCCAGACTCAATACCCTAACGGAAATATTCCCAACTGGCGTGGCCGCTTTGGAGGCACACCCGACCGTTCGCAGCCACCGGTTGGTTCCTTTGTTGTCCTAAAATTATTTTTAAAAACCGGAAACCGGGAACTACTGGAATTTTCCTACCCCTACCTTTTGAAGTGGCATAATTTCTGGACAGAAAGAAAACCTGGCGGTCATTTCCGCCGGGATGGAAACGCTGACGGGCTTTTAGAGTGGGGAAGTGATGTGGACCAGGTAGCCAGAGATGTCCCGCCCTGGGAGAAAGAAGCCACTGGAAAGCAGAGAGCCATGTGGGAATCCGGGCAGGATGATTTGCCTAACTGGGACGTGGCCTCTTATAACGAGCATACGGGCACTCTGGAGATGAATTGCGTGGACCTGAACAGTCTTTATGCTCTGGATGCCTATTGTTTAGCTCAGATAGCTAAGTTTCTCAACCGGGAAAACGAGGCCGCCCAGTTTACGGCTGAATATGAAAAAATTAAGAGACTGATGAACCAGGTTCTCTGGAATGAAAAAGAAGGATTTTATTTTGACCGGCACTGGGATGGCCGTTTTTCCAGCAAAAAAGCCGCGGCCAATTTTTTCCCCCTTATAGCCCGCATACCGGATGAAGAAAAAGCCCTGAGAATGGTGAAGAAGCTTCTTAACCCGGAAGAATTCTGGGGAGATTTTGTTCTGCCGACCATTTCCCGAGATGACCCGGCTTATAAAGACCAGCAGTACTGGAGAGGAACTATCTGGCCACCCACCAATTACCTGGTTTATGAAGGACTTAAAGCTTACGGCTTTGATTTAATCGCCGCTGACTTTGCCAGAAAAAGCACAGACCTCTTTTTACGACAATGGAAGAACTACCAGCTCTGCCCGGAAAATTTTGATTCCCGCACAGGTGAAGCCGGTGGACAAAGATACCAAAGCTGGGGACCTCTTTTTGCTTTAATCGGGGTGGAAGAATACCTGGACGTCACTCCCTGGGAAGGCTTTCGCTTTGGCCAATTAAAACTTGACCAAAAAGGAGAACTGCAGAGATTAGCCATCCTTGGACGTCATTATGACCTGGAAGTCTCTCCCTCCAGAATAAGCCTGAAAGAAGAGGGACGAGAACTCCTCAGAACAAACGGACCGGCTATTTTCCGGCATTTCCTGTACACACCCAGCGAAGTTTCTTTTGAAATTAAAAGCCTGACCAGCCGAAAAGTCAGAATTTTTCTGGACCAAAAAAAACAGAGCCGGATAATTCTTGACGGTAAGGAATATGGAATTTACTACGGTGAACAAGTTGATATTAAAGTGCCAGAAGGTGAACATCAGGTAGTCATCTTGATTTCCAGATAAGGGAAAAAATTAGTAAACCTTAAACTTTATCAGTCAAACAGCAAAAGAACCGGATAGCCCTGACGGGAGAGCCTTTCTGCCAAGTTCCTGGCTTCTTTTTCATTTCTCGCCCTGACCCTTACCCGATAATAAATTTTATCGTTTAACTGGAAGGGGGAAATAAAAACTCCGGGAAAATCCTTTTTTAAGGTCTGGTAAAGCTGTTGGGCATTTTCCATTCTGACAAAGGAGCCAAGCTGAACCAGATATTCTCCTTTTTCCGGAGGGACAAAGCCGATGGCCTCTATCCGGACTCTGGCGGTTCCACTGCCGACGAGCCCCAGCATTCTGGCGGCAGCGTAAGAAAGGTCTATAACCCGGTCTTTCACAAATGGTCCCCGGTCGTTAATCCTCACGGTCACGCTGCGGCCGTTTTCCAGGTTGGTGACCAGGACCATCGTGCCAAAGGGGAGGGTGCGGTGGGCGGCCGTTAAATCGTGCATGTTATAAACTTCCAGGCTGGAAGTTTTCTGACCATGGAAGCCTGGGCCGTACCAGGAAGCTAAGCCCGTTTCTACGTAACCGGCAGTTGGCGCCAGAGTGGGGCGAGCTGGCCGACAGCCCGGGGAAAGAAATAAAATTATAATTAAAAAAGCAAATAAAAACCCAGTGCCTTTTTTTCTCAGGTTTATTATTTTTTTCTTTCTTTGTTTCATCTGGTTGCTAAATAGTTGCTAAATATGAGTTGACACCATCATTAAAATATTGCAAAAATAGCAAAAAGACAAATTTATTTTATCAAGGTGCAGGAGAAAAAAATGAAAAAAATTGAGTCCAGAAAACTGGAAATGCCTGAATCACCTTACCGCGACCTGGAATTTCTTGAGTCGTTGGAAGGAAGAACGCTGCGCATTCTCAGTGAATATGTCTGGCCCATGGCCAGGCTGGAAAAGCTAAAGGTGGAAAGTACTGTGCTCTTCCTCGGCTCGGCCAAAGCCAGTCCTGGGAGTTCAGATTCCGTACTTCATAAATATTACTGGGAAGCTGAAGAACTGGCTTACCTGATTACCAAATGGGCCCTTAATTTAAAACCGAAGGGAAGAAAATACGTGGTCTGCACCGGCGGGGGACCGGGCATCATGGAAGCAGCTAACCGGGGTGCAGTGCGGGCTGGCGGCAAAACCATCGGCATGAATATTTCTTTGCCCCAGCCACAGATGCCCAATCCCTACATCACCCCGGAATTGAATTTTACTTTTCATTACTTTTTTATGAGAAAATTCTGGCTGATGTACAAAGCCAAGGCAGTGATTGCTTTTCCCGGTGGCTTTGGCACCCTGGATGAATTTTTTGAAATCCTGACCTTGCTCCAGACCGGGAAAGTTTCCAGAAAAGAAGTCATTCTTATCCTGTACGGAAAAGATTACTGGGATAAAGTTATTAATTTTCAGGCCCTGGTTGATTTTAAAGCCATTACTCCGGAAGACCTGGAAATATTCACCGTCTGTTCATCTCCGGAAGAGACTTTCAACCTGTTAAAGAAGAAACTGCCGAAAATGTGCTGAGGGTTAGGACTGCGGAGTTGAAGGCTGAGGAATTTTTCTGGACTTTAATTTTCTGTCTAAGACAAGATAAACAATCAGTCCGGCCAGAATTCCAGAAAGGTCGGCCAGCCAGTCCTTCCAATCACAATTTCGGCCAGGGACAAAAAGCTGATGAACTTCATCGCTCAGGCCAATCAGAGCGCCAGTCATAAAAGTAAGATAAATGCTCAGGGGTGGCCGGTTCTCCAGAACCCGGGAAAATCCATAAGCCAGCAGAAAGCCGAGAACGGAAAATTCCAGCCAGTGCCAGCCTTTATCCCAGTAAAAAAATTTAAGATGGAGACTGATCGGGCCAGAGGACAGGAAAAATATCAGGGCACAATAAAGTGCGGCGGGGAGAAAATGAACCAATTGTTTCCAGGTCTTCATCTATTGGCTTTCCCTTTATTAATGAAGGATATTTTAGCAGGAAAACAGCGGTTGACAAGGCCTGAAGCGATTTTCTTGACTGAACCCTGGTTATGTGGTATCAATTAAGCAAATGAATAACATAAATTATCTAAAATCCCTTGAGTATCCAGGAAGATTTATCTTCGCCGGGCAGATAAAGTCTTCAGAAGAAATCTTTCTGGTGTATGGAATTACAGGCCGTTCCGCTGCCAGCCAGGCTAGAAGAATTATCAAGAAAGAAGGCGGCTTGTGGGTGGAGCCGAGTGCCCCGGAGCTGTTCCTTTCCGGTAATCCTGATCTTCTGATTTATCCGGCTATGCTTTATTCAGCTCAGGGTGTGGTGGTTTCTAACGGGAAGCATACTGAAGACATAATGAAAGAAATGCTCAACACTCAGGACCCGGTCCAGGCCCTGGTCCGGGGGCTGAGAGACTGGAAATATGAACCTGATAGTCCTATCTATACTCCAAGAATCAGCCTGGTTTATAAGGGTGGTTTTAAAATCGCTGCCAGCATCATCAAGCGCGGAGAACTCGGGGCAGTCATAAAAGAATACTTTGACCTGCCGTTAATCCCAGGCAAAGGATGGTGGTTCATGACCTATGCCGGGCCCAACCTGGAGCCGGTGCCGGCTTTTCAGGGTGAACCGGTCAGCCTGGAAGTAGAAGGCACCACGGCCGAAAGAATTGCCAGCTGGGTTTATGAATCTCTGGCTCCTGAACCAGGGAAGAAAGATTTTAGAGTTTCGGTTGCCTGCCTCCGCCTTTCTTTAGCCTGGGCTGAAGTTCGGGAAATTAAAATCATCAACCGACAGGAAGGATAAAAATGGATAACAGGGAAAAACACGAACAGAGAACAGCCCGAACCCAGTATTCCACCCGGGTGGCGGAAGATTTCCCGCCCACTCTGAACTTCGGAGACATTAAGTTTATCAAAAAAATTTCTATGCGCTACGGCGAAAACCCGGGTTATCCGGCTGCTTTCTACCAGGAAGAAGGAGCCAGCGGCCCGAACATGGCTACCATGCAGGTGCTGCAGGAAGGAACCAAAGGTCTGAGCTACATTAACGTTGGCGACATGGACCTAGGCCAGCGCCTGGCCAGAAAGCTGACTGAGATTTTTCCCGGCCAGGCCGTGGCCGTGATTATCAAGCATGAAATGCCCAGCGGCGTGGCTCTGGCTGATAACGGACTGGAAGCCTTCCAGAAGGCCTGGCAGACTGACCCGCTTTCCAATTTTGGTAGCGTAGATGTTTTCAATTTCCGGGTAGAAGAAGAGCTGGCCCGGTTGCTGGTGGAAAGTCCACGCAACATTGAAGTGGTTTACGCCCCTGATTTCAGCCCGGCCGCTCTGGAAATTTTGGCCACCCGCAAAGTGCTCAGAGTGGTCAAAATGGGAGGCTGGCTGGATGAACCTTCTGTAGATGCGGACCTGGAGTTTAAAAGAGTGGCTGGCGGGCTGCTGGTGCAGAAAAGGTTCAATTCCAGGATTGTCAGCCCTGACTACATAGACGTGGTTTCCGTCAAAAAACCTGATGCCTCTCAGTTAAAAGCTGCTCTGCTGACCTGGACAGTGGCTTGCTTTACCAGGTCTAACGCCATTGTCATCGGCACAGAAGATAAAATCCACGGTATTGGTTCAGGACAGAGAAGCCGGATTGATGCGGCCGAAGAGGCCATCAGGCTTTCCCGTCGCGGGTATGGCCCCCTTGGCTGTGTGATGGCTTCAGATGCCTTCATGCCTTTTCCTGATGTGGTGGAGCTGGCGGCCCAGAATGGAATTACCGGCATCATCTATCCGCTGGGTTCAGTCAAAGACCAGGAGGTCATTGCCCGGGCAGATGAACTTGGTCTGGTCATGATGGTGACCAGACGGCCTGGAGAAGTGGACTGCGAAAGATGTTTTCTGCACCGCTGAGTGAGGCAGCGGTTTTTTTCGGTTTAATTCGTGAGCCAAAAAACTGTAGCTGATAACAAACTGATTTATCTTATACACAAACACCAGGCCAGTCATCTTCATTATGACCTCAGACTGGAAGAGAGTGGGGTGCTTAAAAGCTATGCTTTACCTAAAGAGCCACCCACCAGACCAGGAGAAAAAAGGCTGGCCATCCAGGTTGAAGACCATCCTTTAAGTTATGCTGATTTTGAGGGCCTCATCCCCGAAGGTCAGTACGGTGCTGGCCAGGTGGAAATCTGGGACCGCGGCTACTATCTAATCCTGGAAGAAAACGAGAAAATGAAGGAGATGTTAATCCTGGGGAAAAAGCTCAGTGGCGTATACACCCTGGTAAAAATAAAGGATAAGGAGAATAAAGCCAGAAACCTCTGGCTTTTTTTCAAAAACAAAGATCAGACCAAGAAAGTCAGGCAGAAAGATGAACCAGCGCTTTAAAACAAACTCAGTGTTACGAATTTCATTGTTTTTATTACTGGCGAGCTTCTGTCTCTCCGGGCAGCAGCTTTTGGCTCAGGAAACAGGAAAATCAAAAAACACTTTGACTGAACAACAATTAACGGTTGTCGCCGACCGGATAAAATCACTGGGCCTGGCTGAGGAGAAAGCCTATGAGTTTCTCCTGCGGCTGACCTCGGTAGGCGGACGCCTGACCGGAAGTCCTCAGGCGGAAGAAGCCGTGGGCCAGGCCGTCAAGTTGATGAAAGAACTCGGCCTGGAACGGGTCTGGACTGAGCCAGTAACGGTCAACCGCTGGGTCAGGGGTGAAAAGGAAATCGGGCTGGTTAAAAGCCGCAAATTTGGTCAGCATAAAATAAACGTGGCGGCTCTGGGCAACAGCCGGGCCACACCCGGAGAGGGGCTGGAAGCTGGCCTGGTAGAAGTCCACTCTTTCCCAGAACTGGAAAAGCTCGGGGAGAAGGTTATTAAAGGCCAGGTAGTTTTTTTCAACCAGCCAATGGACCGCACTCTAATCAATCCATTTGCTGCTTACGGCCAGGCGGCCCAGTTCCGGGTGAAAGGTGCTTCGGCCGCAGCCAAGTACGGAGCGGTGGCGGTTATGGTTCGTTCGGCCACCTTGAGGATAGATGAGCACCCGCATACTGGCTTGATGACCTATGAAAGCGGCTTACCTGAAATACCAGCTGTTTCCGTGGCCACTGCTGACGCGGAAAAAATAAGCCGGTGGCTAAAGGAGGACCCGGAGACCAGAGTTTTTCTGAAAACCAGCTGCCAGCAGCTCGGACCGGTTGTCTCTCATAACGTAATTGGAGAGTTAACCGGAGCGGAATATCCTGAAGAAATAATCCTGGCTGGCGGACACCTGGACAGCTGGGACCTTAGTCCCGGAGCTCATGATGATGCGGCTGGCTGTGCCGTGGCTGTTGAAGCCTTGCGGTTGATAAAAGCCTGCGGCCTAAAACCAGCCAGAACCATCAGGGCCGTGCTTTTTATGGATGAAGAATTCGGCGGAACCGGTGGACGGGCCTACGCCAGCTCGCCTCGGAGAGCCGGGGAAAAGCATCTTCTGGCCATAGAACAGGACCAGGGTGGTGGAGTTCCGCTGGGACTGGCCGTGGGCAAAAACCCGGAACTGCTCCAGAAAATCTCTCCGCTGGCCAGAGTTCTCCAGCAGCTCGGGCTGCACTGGGTAAAAAACGGTGGTGGGGGAGTGGACATTTCTCCTCTGGTTGAACAGGGAAGTTTAGCTGGAACTATTGTGCCTGATGCGCAGCGCTACTTTGATTTCCATCATTCAGCCCTGGATGTGCCAGCCGCCGTTCACCCGCGGGAGCTCCAGCTTCAGGCACTGGCTCTGGCTTTAACACTTTATTATTTTTCGCAGGAAGGAATCTAAATGTACCTGAGTTTTATCTGGCACTTTCATCAACCAATTTATCGGCATCCGGAGACTGGTAAATTTCTTCTACCGTGGGTCAACTACCACACGACCAAAAATTACTGGCAGATGCTCAAGCTGGTAGAAACTTACGAATTTCCCTGCGCCATAAACCTTGTTCCCTGTCTGCTCGAGCAGATGGAAGATTATGCTCAGAACAGAGCCGAGGACCCGTTCTTTGATTCGCTTTTAAAAACCCCGGAAAAACTCAGGGCTGAGGACCTCAGCCGCTGGCGGCGCTTTTTCCCCGGTATGGTGGAGGAAAAGTCAACCTCCGTTGCCCAGAAGAAGGTGCTGAACAGTTTTTTTTCTCCGCTGTTAGAGCCGGAGAAAAAAACCCGGGATGAGCTTCTCCACCTGAGGCAAAAAATCTTTCAGGAAATCTTTGGCTATTTTTCTGCTTTGAAAAATAAGAACTTACTGGAAATTACTCTTACGCCTTATTATCATCCGCTTCTACCTCTTTTGATTGACCTGGGTTTGGCCAGAAATGAAGCTCCAGAACTTCCTGACTTCAGCTATCCAGAAGATGCTGACTGGCACTTGAGGGAAGCCCGCCTGTATTTTGAGCGTCTGTTCGGCTTTTGTCCGCAAGGAGTCTGGCCCTCAGAAGGAGCGGTCAGTGCCGCTAGCTGCCAGAGGATAAAAAACGCCGGATTTAACCTGGCTTTTACCGACGAACATCTACTCTGGCAGAGTCTTGACCACCGGCCCGACCCGCTTCTTCTTTACCAGCCCTACGAATGCTCGGGTTTGAAAATCCTTTTTCGCGACCGGGAACTTTCGGACCTCATCGGGTTTGAGTACCACCGCTGGCCAGCAGACCAGGCAGTAGCAGATTTCTTCCGCCGGCTGGAAGTCAAAGCCAGTAAAAGCTCAGAAGAAGCCATCTTAATCATCATTCTGGACGGAGAAAACCCCTGGGGAGCATACCAGAATAACGGATTGGATTTTTTACGAAAACTTTTTGAACAGCTTAAAAGCCAGCAGCGTTTTCTGCCCATCACTCCCTCTCAATATCTGATGTCTCACCATGCCTACAACAGGTTAAACCTGGTGGCTGGTACTTGGATGAGCAGTTTTTTTAAATGGGTGGGGCACCCGGAAAAAGTTAGAACCTGGAAAAGACTGGCAGAAGTGAGGCAAAGAAGAGCCTTTTCCCGCTACCTGGCTGTGGCTGAAGGTTCAGACTGGTTCTGGTGGGCTGGGGAGACGCAAGAACCGGAGTTTGACCAGCTTTTTTCTGCTTACCTTAATCTGGCTGACAGAGAGGGTGAAAGATGAAAAAAATGGCCTTTCTTTTTGCTGTTCATAACCATCAGCCGCTGGGCAATTTTTCTTCAGTTTTTGACCTGGCCTACCACCAGGCTTACTGGCCGTTTCTTCAGACGGTCAGCCAGTTCCCGGGTTTTCGTTTTGCCCTTCATTTTTCCGGTTTCCTCTGGGAATACCTGGAAAAAAGTCATCCAGAAGCCCTGGAGCTCATAAGAAAAATGAAAGAAGCCGGTCAGGTAGAGCTGCTGGGAGGCGGGTTTTACGAGCCGGTTCTGGTCCAGATTCCCCAGCCCGACCGGCTGGCGCAGCTCCAGCTCATGGAAGATTTTCTAGCCCGGCATTTTAACTGCCGGCCATCTGGCCTGTGGCTGGCGGAAAGGGTCTGGGAACCTCATCTGGCTTCTTTTCTGGCCCGGGCTGGCTATAAATATACCCTGCTTGACGAAGAGCATTTTCATTATGCTGGCGTAAAAAACATTCACGGCTATTACGTGACCGAAGACGAAGGTCTGGCCTTTAACATTTTCCCCATTGACAAGACTTTGCGTTATTACATTCCGTTTCGTTCCCTTTATGAACTGGAAGATTATCTTAACAAAATCCTGGCTACCGGCCAGGATACAGCCATCATCGGTGATGATGGAGAGAAATTTGGCCTCTGGCCCGGCACCTATGACTGGGTTTACCAGGAAAAATGGCTGGAAAAGTTCCTGCGTTTTCTGGAAGAAAAAGAAATAGAAATGATGACCTTCTCCGACTACTTGAAAACCAGGCCTGCTCTGGGTCGGGTTTACCTGCCACCAGCTTCTTACGAAGAGATGATGGAATGGGTGCTGCCTCCGGAAGAACAAAAAACTTTTATCGGACTGAAAGCCAGTCTACCGTCAGAAATGAAGCATTTTCTGCGCGGCGGACAGTTTCGTGAATTCGGGCTCAAGTATTATGAAAGCCATCATCTGCGCTGCCGGCAGATTCAGGTTTCAAGAGAAGTTAACCAGCAGCCTGACCCGGTGGCCAGGCAGGAGCTTTATCAGGCTCAGTGTAATGACGCCTACTGGCACGGCGTCTTTGGCGGTCTATACCTTCCTCATTTAAGAAGAGCCGTTTATCAAAAACTGGTCTCAGCCTGGTCCAGGTTGAAAGTCAGCCCGGGCTGGAAAGAGGAAGATTTTGACCTGGATGGCCAGCCAGAATATTTCCTCCAGCATGAACCTTTTTGTCTCTGGTTTAAACCTGACCGTGGGGGAGCCATCACCGAGCTTGATTATTTACCAGGAAAAACTAACCTGACTGATTGTCTGACCAGACGGGTAGAATTCTACCACCTTTATTCCACTACCTCAGACCAGTCCGGTACAGGCAAGTCCATACATGAAATTCCCAGAATTTTATCTGAGGAAGTAAAAAAGTGGTTAAAGTTTGACCATTATCAAAGGTTTTCCTTCCTGGAAAGAATCTATTCGGTTAACCTGAGGCCTGAGGTTTACGAGTCAGATTATGCCCAGTCACCCGGACCGTTTGTAGAAAAACCTTTTGCGGTCGGGTGGCAGGGTGCAGCTCTGGTGGCCAGCCGGTCAGCCGAGGTAAACAGCAGCCAGGGCCCAGCCAGAATAACTCTGAGCAAAATAATAATCCCTGGCCCAGAAGGATTAAACTTTGCTTACGAAATAGAAAACCTGGAACAGAGCCAGATAAGCCTGGCCTTTATCTCGGAATGGAACCTGGCCCTTTTTGAAAACGACTTTAAACTGAAAAACGATAAAATCATTTTTTACCAGGAAAAGCTGGCCTTAGAAGCTGAGAAGGTTTCAGAAATCTGGGAATTTCCGGTTAAAACCGTTTCTCAATCAGAAAAAGATTTTGAGGTCATCACCCAGGGCCTGAGTTTTCACCTAGTCTGGCGTCTGGTACTGGAGCCAGGCGAAAAGCAAATTCTGAACATAAGGTTGGCCGAAATTCAGAAATATAATCCCGAGAATTAGACACTTAAAACAGTTGTTATTCAGGGTTGGTATGCTATAATTAATTGATAAGAAATTCAAAACGGGGAATTTGAAAAGGACCTGATGAACAATAAAAAATATTTTTGTTTAGTTTTGCATTCTCATATTCCTTATGTACTTAACCACGGAACCTGGCCTCATGGGCTGGACTGGCTGAACGAAGCTGCGGCCGAAACTTATTTACCTTTGCTTCAGGTGTTGAGGAGACTGGAAAACGAAGGATACCGGGCCAACCTGACCATCAGCTTTACGCCGGTGCTTATGGAGCAGCTGAGCAACTCGGCTTTCAAGCAGGGTTTCGTGGATTACCTGACTATGAAGCTGGAAGCGGCTGTTAACGACTACCTTTATTTCCGGCATACCGGACAGAAAGAGTTTGAAACTCTGGCTCTCTTCTGGCGCAACTGGTACGAAAGGATAAGTAAGTTTTTCATTGATGATTTGCATTCCGACTTGCTCTCGGCTTTTCGCCAGTTACAGGATACAGGTGCCGTGGAAATTACCACCTCGGCCGCTACCCATGGTTATTTCCCGCTTCTGGCTCGCGATGAAAGCATTGCCTTTCAGGTTCAGCAGGGGAAACATACCTACGCCCGTTATTTTGGCCGGCAGCCAGCGGGTTTCTGGTTGCCCGAATGTGCTTACCGGCCAGGTTACATCTGGACCAGGCCCATCGGCCAGAGCCGAAGCTACAAACGCCGGGGAGTGGATGAAATCCTTGGTCAGGCGGGACTGAAATACTTCTTTGTTGATGCCCACCTTTTAAAAGGTGGAGAAGCTAAAGGCGTTTATTTAGAAAAATTTCCAGCCTTAAAGTACCTGTGGGAAAAGTATAAAGCCAGGGCTAAAAGCGAACCTATCCGACCTGATGACCTTTACCAGCCGTACCTGGCCTATCCTTCGGGCGTCAGCTTTTTGGCCCGTGATGAGGTCACTGGCCAGCAGGTCTGGAGCCGGCACTCTGGCTACCCCGGAGATGGTAATTACTTAGAATTTCACAAAAAACATTTTCCGGGCGGACACCGTTACTGGAAAATCACCTCCAGCTCTTCCGACCTGGCTGACAAATTACCTTATGACCCGAATTTAGCCTTCAGCCGGGTGGAAGAACATGCCAGACATTTTGCCTGGCTGCTTAATGACATACTTAAAGATAGGGAAGAGGGGATAATTACCTCACTTTACGATACTGAACTCCTGGGCCATTGGTGGTTTGAAGGTCCAGAATGGCTCTACCAGGTGGTTAAGAATCTTAACTCTGAAAGTTCACAGGTAAAATTAATTAAAGCTTCTTCAGCCCTGGAAGAGATTCCACCCGTGACCATGGTGTCTCTGCCAGAAGGCTCCTGGGGAGAAGGTGGTTTCCACTGGATCTGGTTTAACGACGAGAATTCCTGGATCTGGTCCAGGATATATGAGGTGGAAGAATTGTTCTGGAACCTTGTTTCTGAACCAGAACTTTTCCAGCGGACCGACCCGAGGCTGGTAAAAATGCTGGCCCAGGAAAAGTTCTTGCTGGAAAGTTCCGACTGGCCCTTCCTCATTTCCACCATGACCGCCCGGGATTACGCTGAGGCCAGAGCCAGCCTCCATTACGAAAGGGCCATCCGGCTTTTTCAGATGATTTCCCAGGGAACCTACCTCAGCGAAGAAGATGAATATTTTCTCAAATTAGTGGAAAAAGAAGATTCTCTGTTTAAGGAGATAAGGTTGCCCGATGGAAACATTCTATAAAAAAATTCTGGTCATGATTTTAAGCGGAGGAAAAGGCGAAAGGCTTTATCCTCTGACCAGGGACCGGGCTAAACCATCTGTGCCTTTTGCCGGAAGTTACCGTATCATTGATTTCAGTCTTTCTAACTCTCTCAATTCCGGCTTCAGAAAAATTGCCCTGCTTACCCAGTATAAATCTTTATCCTTAGAAAGGCATATTCTCCGGGGCTGGAGTATTTTTCATCCGGAGAGCAATGAATACATCATTTCTTTGCCGGCTCAGGGGCGAGTTAGCGAACACTGGTACGAAGGCACGGCGGACGCTGTCTTCCAGAACATCTACACCATCCAGCAGGAAAATCCGGATGCCATTCTGATTCTCTCTGGAGACCATGTTTATAAAGCTGATTACCGCCGGGTGTTAAAATTCTTCCTGGACCAGCAGGCAGAAGTGGTGATTATGGCTCACACCTGCCCGCTGGAAGAAGCCAGCCGCTTTGGCGTCATGTCCGTGAACGAAGAGCGGCGTATTATCAACTTCACGGAAAAACCCAAAAAACCGCAGCCCGTGCCCTGGGACAGTAACCAGGCTTTGATTTCCATGGGTGTTTATCTGTTCAGCACTCCGGTTCTGGTCAAGGCTTTAATCAAAGATGCCCGGAATGCCAAGTCCAGCCATGATTTCGGCAAGGATGTCCTGCCAGATTTAATCAAGCAACACCGGGTGTATGCCTACGTTTATGAAGATTACTGGCAGGATATCGGAACGATCGACGCCTACTGGAAGGCGAACATGGATTTTCTTTCGCCAGACCCACCGATTAAACTCAACGACCCGAGCTGGCCGATTCGCACCTATAAACCTCAGTATCCGCCGACTTATGTGGGCGGGGGAGAGATAATCAACAGTATTGTTGGTGATGGCTGTTACATCCAGGGAGGCAAGGTGGTCAATTCCATTCTGTCTCCTGGGGTCACAGTAGAACCAGAGGCGGAAATAGAAGAATCCATCATCCTGGAAGGAGCCATCATCAGAAGAGGTGCCAGGGTTTTTAAAAGCATCGTTGATAAACAGGCTATTATCCCGGCTAATTTCTCGGTTGGTCTGGACCTGGAAAAAGACCGTTCCTACTTCAAAATTAGCCCTCTGGGCATAAGAACCATACCCAAAGGCTGGAGACTGGAATGATAAAAAGGTTTGGACTGCAGCCTTTAAGCTTTTCGCTGGAAAGCTCCAAAGAGATGGTGCTTCTCTCTATTATTGCTCAGAGTTTTTTCCAGCCTTTTTCTCTGGATGATAACCTGCTGGTCATCCTGACGGCCCTGACTTCCGGAAGCGGGGTCGGGTTTAACCGGGCTTTACTGTTTCTGAAAGAAGGGGAAAGACTCCAGGCCCGCATGTGGCTTGGCCCGCGTTCCCCGGAAGAAGCTCAGGCCATCTGGTCCATGCTTTCCACCCCGGGCCTCGGTTATGCCGAAATCGTGGAGCACAACCGCGAACTGGTGGAAAGGATGATGGAAACTCTCAAACCCAAGTTGAAGCTGCTGAGCTATAACCTGGATGCTCCGGAGGTTAAAATCCCGGCCCTGGCAGCTAAAAACCAGGAAATTATCCTGGTGGAAGAAGCCAGGAAAGAACCCCTGGTAGATGACAACTTCCGTGATTTTGTGGAGGTAGATTCGTTCCTCTGCCTGCCGCTGGTGGCCAAAAACGAAATTATGGGTGAGATAGTGGTGGATAACGGCATAACCCATGCTCCGATTACCAACAAGGACATAGAGCTGGCCAGTCTTTGTGCTCTGCTGGCTGGTAATTACGTTTATACCACCCATTTGTACAAGAAGGTTCTGGAGATGGAGAAAATGGCCGCTCTGGGCGAGATGGCGGCTTTTATTTCTCATCAGCTAAGAAATCCCATCGTCACCATCGGTGGTTTTACCAGCCAGCTTCTCCACCGCCCCTGCGACCAGGAAAAATGTCAGAGAAACCTGGCCATCATCCTTCAGGAAACCAAACATCTGGAAGATATTATCTTTAAGATTAGCCACTTTTTAAAAATCACTATCAAAGAACTCCGGCCGATAGACGTCCGGCCAATTTTACAGTCCATCATAGAACGGCCAGACCTCAAGCTCAAAGCCGAAAACAAGAGATTAATCTTACGCCAGGCTGAAGAATTGCCTAAAATTCTGTGTGACCCTGTTTATTTTGAAGAAGCCATCGTTAACCTCCTGGATAATGCCCTTGACGTCACTCCCGAGGGAGGTTATGTTTACATCCGGGCTTTTCCTCAGAACAGAAAATGGTTAAGGTTGACCATAAAGGATTCCGGACTGGGGCTGGACGAAAAGATGCGGGAAAAAATATTTACCCCGTTTTTTTCGACCAAAGAAAACGGTACCGGCCTGGGACTGCTCTTTGTTAAAAGAGTCATGGAAATGTGCGCGGGAAAGATTGAAGTCCAGAGCAAACCTGGTCACGGGACTCTTTTTAAATTATACTTCAAAGTCTCAGAGGAAAAGGTGAAGCCATGAAAAAGATACTACTGGTGGAAGATGAAAAAGCTCTCAGCCTTCTTTATGAAGAAGAATTAGAACGGGAAGGCTATGAGGTGGTCGTGGCCTATGATGCTGAATCGGCTCTGGAACAGATCAGAAAAGAAAAATTTGATTTAATAATTACTGATATTCGCATGCCCGGCCGCGATGGCATAGAACTCATTGCCAGCATCATGGGTCTGAGGAAGGATATTCCCATAATCATCAACACTGCTTACCAGAGTTACAAGGATGATTTCATGACCTGGGCGGCTGATGCCTATCTCATCAAATCTTCTTCGCTTGATGAGCTGAAGAATAAGATAAAAGAACTACTGGAAAAATCCTCCAGCTAAATTTCAAGAACGCCGAGCCAAGAAAAGAGGATAATCATGCCTGAACTGAGAAAAGATATTCTTACCGGTCGCTGGGTAATTATCTCCACAGAAAGAAGTAAAAGGCCGGACGATTTCCGCCCGGCCCCCGGGGCCGAGCCACGACCTGAAAGTCTTTCCTTCTGTCCCTTCTGCCCGGGTAATGAAACCAAGACTCCGCCTGAAATTATGGCCTTGCGCCAGCCCGGCACAGAACGGGACCAGCCCGGCTGGCAGGTCAGAGTCGTACCTAACAAATTTCCCGCCCTGCAGCCCGGTCCACCGCCACCGAAAAAAACCAACGGAATTTTTCAGTGGATGGACGGGGTAGGGGTGCATGAAGTAATCATTGAAACACCGGAGCATCACCAGGAAATGAGCGAACTTCAGCTGGAGCATCTGGCTGAGGTTTTGAAGATCTACCGGTTTAGAATAAGAGAAATTGAAGAACAATATCATCATCAGTACGTTCAGGTTTTTAAAAACAAGGGAAAAGAAGCTGGGACTTCACTTTCCCATCCGCACTCTCAGATTATTGCCACGCCTATCGTGCCCAAACGTATCAAAGAAGAAATTTACGGAGCCGAACGTCTCTACCGCTCCCATTTCCGGGAATGCGCCTTCTGCCGCATGCTCAGAGAAGAAATCAGCAGTGGTCAGCGGCTGGTTTATAAAAATGACCGTTTTGTGGTGCTGACACCCTTTGCTTCCAGGTTTCCTTTTGAGATGGTAGTAATTCCGCAGAAACATTCAGCTTTTTACCGGGAAATCTCTGACGAAGATTGTTTAGCTCTGGCTGAAGCTCTAAAACAATCTCTTCTCCGCTTGAAACTGCAGTTGGGAGACCCGGCCTTCAACCTGGTGCTGCACCATTCACCCAATCCCCAGGTTTCTGACAAAGCCTGGCCTGGAATAGAAAACTACTACCACTGGCATATAGAGATTATGCCCATCCTGACCAAGGTCGCTGGATTTGAGCTGGGCACCGGTTTTTACATCAACCCGGTTCCACCGGAAGTGGCGGCTGAGTATTTAAGGAATACCAGCATCAGCCAGCGCTGAGCTTCAATCTTTAACCAATTTAAGGTACAGCTCCAGGTAAGCAGCCGCAGACTTTTCCCAAGAAAAATCTGCTTTCATGGCCTGCTGTTTAAGAGCTGACCAGTAAGGTTCTTTTTCATAAAAAGACAGAGCTCGGTCCAGCGCTTTAACCAGGTCTTCCGTCTGATACCGGTCAAAACGAAAACCATGGCCAGTAAGAGTTTGCGGGTCAAACTCTGTCACACTATCTTTCAGGCCGCCCGTGCTGCGCACTACGGGTATGGTTCCGTACCTGAGGCTGTACATCTGGGTCAGACCACAGGGTTCGTAGCGAGAAGGAATGAGAAAATAATCACTTCCGGCATAAATCAGGCGGGCCAGCCGGTCATCAAAGGCAATTTTCAGGCCTAAGCGGTTCCGGTATTTTTGCTGGGCCTGTTTTAGAAGTTCTTGAATTTTCTGTTCTCCGGTGCCCAGGATTATGAGCAACAGGTCCCTCTTAAAAATTTCCTCTAGACTTTCCACCAGCAGGTCGAAGCCTTTCTGTCCGGCCAGACGAGAAACCATCCCGACCACTGGCTGGTCAGCCTCCACGGGCAGCTGATACTGGGAAAGAAGGACCTGACGACAGACCTTTTTACCGGTCCAATCCCTGGCCGAGTAATTCATCGGCAGGGCTGGGTCGGTCTCCGGGTTCCATTCCCCATAGTCAATGCCGTTCATAATACCAAACAGCCAATCTGCCCTTTTTCTTAAAACTCCATCCAGGCCGCAGCCGAATTCCGGAGTCTGAATTTCCTGGCTGTAAGTAGGACTGACGGTGCTGATGGCCGTGGCATAAAGTAAACCGGCTTTTAAAAAATTAACCTTTCCGTAGAACTCCAGGTCTTCCGGGTTGAATAAATATTCCGGTAGACCAATCCGGGAAAGAATTTCCCTGGGAAAAAGTCCCTGGTAGGCCAGGTTATGCACGGTAAAAAGCGAGGCTGTTTTCCGGAAAAAAGGGTCATTCTGATAGCTGTGTTTCAGGTAAGCGAAGATGATAGCTGCCTGCCAGTCATGGGCATGAATCAGGTCCGGCTGAAAACCCAGCCGTTTCATCACCTGCAGGGCCGCCAGGGAGAATAAGGCAAACCTTTCGCCGTTATCCGGATAATCCCCTTGAGGTGTTCCGTAAAGATAATCCCGGTCAAAATAGAAGTCATTTTTAATCAGATAAATCTTGAAGCCCTCCGCCTGGTAAGCGAAAACAGAAAAATCTTTTTCTGGGCCCGGCCAGTCCAGGTTTATTTTTTCCAGAACCGGCTCTAGCCTCAGGTTCTTTTTCTTCACTTCCCGGTAAAAGGGTAAAAAAGCCACCAATTCCAGTCCAGGCTGCCGGCTGAGGTATTTAGGAAGAGCTCCGGCCACATCCGCCAGCCCGCCAGTTTTAGCCAGCGGTATCATTTCCGAAGCCATAAAAGCAATTTTCAAATTCTTCTGGTTCATAAAATCACACTCCTGTCAGGCAAGATTTTTTTCTGAAAAAATAACCCGCGAAAATAATTCAGGTATATGGGAATCATAAACCCCGTGAGCGTTTAAAGCCCAGCCGATAGAGGGCTCTATCTTACGACCGTTAACTTCCAGGGCTTCAAAGCGAGAAAAGCTCATACGCCAGACATCACCGTCACGAGGCGGAAGCGGTCGTCCCTGAGCCAGAAGCGTCATACCGGACCAGGGGAAAGCCAGCTCCACCGTCCAGCCCCGGTCCACGTCTGAAGAATCGTTAAGCGTGCCCTCCACCTGCACAGCCCACTTCAGGCCAGGAAAATCCCAGTCCATAAAGGCCCAGCGTTTGCCCCGTGGGTGACGGCCGTAGCGAGAAGCATCCTGAAACCCGGCCAGTAAGTCCACCTCTCTTCCGGTCAGGTTAAACTCCGGCCGGTCAAAGAAGCTGCCCGGTTGGAGAGCGTCTTGCCAGATGTAAAAAACTTCATAGATAGTACCCAGGGCGTTAACCTGTAGCTCGTAATAACAATCAGGCCCGGCTATGAAGACTTCCACATCATTTTCCAGCCAGATAAAAGAATCTCTTTCCGTAAACTGAGCCCGCACATCAGGTTCTTCCACCCAGAAAGCCAGGTAAAAATATTGTTCATCCCAGAGGGCCGCTATTCTGGTGTCTAGGAAGGCTGGTTGCCCGGTGACCAGGTCTACAAACCTGGGCGATTGCGGTGCTTTTTTCCAGACTTCTTTATCCAGCCGGCCGTTAATTTCCAGCGGGACAGGAGTTTTCAGACAAACATATTCAGCCACCTTAACCTGATCAAACCTGTAATTTTTGTCGTTCATAAACACTCTTCCTTTTTATGATTTTTTTATCTTACCAATAAAACTTACATCTGGCAATTAATAGGGCTTCAGTCCAGCGTTTCGTTTGACAGCAGCAAAGACCTGAGGCAGAATTTGAAAGAGAAAAATCAGGAGCAGTTAAAAAGATATCATGAAGAAATTTCCATCAGCTACGGGGACAGCAGGTGTGGTGCTAAAAAAAGGCCGGGAACAATCCGTCCTCAACCATCACCACTGGATCTTTTCTGGAGCCATCGCTTCTTATCCGGCTAATTTTCAGGATGGAGAAATTTACCCCGTTCTATCTTCTGAGGGGCAGGTCCTGGGCCACGGGTATTTCAACCGGCGTTGTTCTTTAGCTGGCCGTCTTCTGAGCTTTGGCCAGGACGAACCCTACAGCACTCTCAAAGAGAGCCTGCGGCAGGCCGTGGAGTTGAGGAAAAAAGTTTATCCCCGGGCTGAAGCTGTCAGACTGGTGAACGGCGAAAGCGACCATCTTCCTGGCTTGATTGTCGACCGGTACGGACCCGGGCTGGTAATCCAGGTTTCCACTCTTGGCCTGGAAAGGTTGAAGCCGCTGATACTTGAAGAGTTAATCAGCTTGCTTCGTCCAGCCTTTATCTACGAAAAATCATCTCTTCCTTCAAGAAGAGAAGAGGGACTGCCTGATTTTGCCGGACTTCTTTACGGCCAGCTGGAAGAACCAATCCTGGTGGAAGAGAACGGACTGAAGTTTAAGGTCTTTATCAGCGAGGCCCAAAAAACCGGGTTTTTTCTGGACCAGCGGCAGATGAGAGAGCTGGTCGGACAGATGACTGAGGGCTTTAAAGTTCTGGATGGTTTTTCCTACACCGGTGGTTTTGCTCTGGCTGCTCTAAAAGGTGGAGCGCGAGAGGTTGAGCTGGTGGATTACTCCAGAAAAGCCCTGGAAGTGGCCAGAGAAAACATACTTCTTAACGGCTTTGGCGAAGAGCGCTTCCGGATAATCAATGAAGATATGTTTTCTTTCCTTGAAGCCCAGGCCTCTCTTCCTCATGACCTGGTCATACTTGACCCGCCGGCCTTTGCCAAGAAAAAAGCAGACCTGAAAAAGGCTATTAAAGCTTACCGCCGCTTAAACGCTCTGACCATGTCCCGCATGAAAGCGGGCAGTTTTCTTCTGACTTTTTCTTGCTCCTACTACGTGGAGGCGTCACTTTTTCAAAAAATTATTTTCCAGGCCGCCCTGGAAGCCAACCGCGAAGCCAGAATTATTCAACGCCACCGGATGTCCTTTGACCATCCGGTAAATGTCTTTCATCCGGAAAGTGATTACCTTAAAGGTCTGTTGCTTTATCTCAGCTGAGACCGGTTTCCGGCCGCTTGTTTTATTTTCTTGAATTGTCTCCAGCGGAAAAATTCCATATAATCAGCTGCAGGAGGAAATGTCATGGATTCCAGGGAAATAATAAAAAGGACACATCGCATTTCAGCCCTGATTGGCTATGCTGTTTTTGCCGCCCTTCTTCTTTACCTGGTTCTGGCCGAGCTGTTGAAAGCCAAACTGGCTCCTTTCCACGGACTTTATGGCCTAAAAGATATGCAGTCAATAAAGAACTACCGCTATCTTTTTTACGGGTTATCAGCGGCCAGTGTTATTCTGGCCCGGTTGCTTCAGGCCCTGCTGCTCCAGAAAAAGCCTGCGGATACGCCGCTGGACCTGCTTAACAAATTACACCGAACCTACTTGATTCTGGTCATCATGAGTGAGCTGCCGGCCATGTTCGGCCTGATTCTATTTTTGCTCTGGGGATTAACATGGGATTTTTACATCCTGCTCGGTATCTCAGTCGTGGTTCTGTTCATCTTCTTTCCCCGCCGTCAGGCCTGGGAACAATGGCTGGTAGAAAAAACCGGCCGGCAGGACTGGGCTGCAGGAGATTAAAAATACGGTGCCTGACTGTGAACTGAAAAAGCCTGAAGATAATGGCCCAGCAGAGAAAAAGATTAACGAAAAAACATTTATTAATTAACGGTTTGGATTATAAATTTATTCGGAAGAAAGGTTGTCCATGAAAAAAAAGTCCAATTTTCTCAACCATTTTTTTCTGGTTTTGCTTGCTTTTAGTCTTGTGGCTGCGGCCGTGCTGGCGGCAGAAGAACGGCCGGTTAAGTATGAAATCTCGGTGGAACTTTTACCTGAGACCCAGATGATTAAAGCCCGGGAAACCATCACCTGGACCAACCTCACCCAGGATTACGTGCCTGACCTTCAGCTCCATCTTTACTGGAACGCTTTTAAGAACGAACTATCCACTCTGGCCCGAGAAGCCAGAAGAGAAAACCTTTTCCGGCGCTATAGCCCCAAAAAAGACAGCTGGGGCTGGATAAAGGTCCTGTCTCTGACCACGGCTGACGGCCGAGACCTGATAAATAAAGCTTCTTTCATCAGCCCCGATGAACCTCACAACCCGGATGACGAGACTGTTTTGAGAGTAGAATTGCCCGAACCGCTGGCTCCCGGACAATCAATTAGGCTTAACCTGGAATTTCAGGGAAAAGTTCCAGCCAATGGTCTGAGGACCGGAGTTTATCGGGATGGTTACTTCATCTCCCAGTGGTTTCCCAAGCCTGGAGTTTACGAAGAAGGGAAGGGCTGGAACTGTCATGAATACCACCTGAATTCAGAATTCTACGCTGATTTTGCCGATTTTTTGGTCAGAATAACCGTACCCCAGAACTTTGTCGTGGGCGCCTGTGGGGAAGAAGTGGACAGAGCCCTTGACCCTAAAAACGGAAAGGCAACTTACACTTACCGCCAGGACAACATCCACGATTTCGCTTGGACCGCCTCACCCCGCTTCTTGAAGATAGAGCGCTGGTTCAGAGGTCAGGAAGAAGTAACACCGGAAGAATACCAGAAAATGTCTGAGCTCTTGGGCCTGCCGCTTGAAGAAGTAAAACTTCCCGACGTGAAGATGATTCTCCTCATAGAAAAACAACACCGGAAGCAGGCTGACCGTCATTTTAAAGCTCTGCGAGCAGCCATTAAATACTACGGACTCTGGTGTGGGCCATATCCGTACCGGACCATTACCATGGTAGACCCACCCTTCCGCACGGGCAGCGGGGGAATGGAATACCCAACCCTTTTTACCGCTGGAACTTCAGTGCTGGCCCCAGCGCAGGTCCTGTCACCGGAAGGAGTAATCATTCATGAATTCGGTCATGGCTACTGGTACGGAATGGTAGCCAACAACGAGTTTGAAGAGGCCTGGCTGGATGAAGGCATAAATACCTACTCCACCGGACGGGTGGCGGCTAGAGCCTACGGTCCGGGCCAGCTTCCGCTGCGTTTTAACGGCCTGCCGCTCAACTGGTTTATTAAAATGCCAGCTACTTATGACTGGCAGACAGACCGTCTTTTTATCTCCACAATTACCCGGCTGGACCCCGTTGTTAACCCCTCCTGGAAATTTTATAACTCAGGCAGTTACAGCCTGAATGTTTACATGAGAGCTTCAACCTGTCTCAACACTCTGGAAAGGCTGCTGGGGGAAAAGACCTGGGCCAGAGTCATGAGAACCTATCAGCAGAGATACAGGTTCAAACACCCGAAAACGGAAGACTTTATCAGGGTGGTGAACGAAGTTTCCGGTAAAGACCTGACCTGGTTTTTTGACGAATTTTTCCGCAGCACCAAAGATTTTGATTACGGAATAAGCCAGGTGCAAAGCCAGCTGAAACCAGAAAAATGGTCAGGTGTGTTTGAACCGGCTCTGGCCGGTAATTTCGCCGCCCAGAAGGGGCAAACAAAAAACCAAGGAAAACCTGACCAAAAAACCAAAGAAAAAATTTACCAGTCCACGGTGGTAGTCCGCCGTTATGGCGAGGCCAGGGTGAGTCCAGAAGAGAAAATAAAGTTAAAAGTCGTTTTTACTGATGGCTCAGTCGAATGGAGAGAATGGGACGGCCAGGGAAGGTGGGCCAGATTTGAGTTTGAAAAGCCCGCCCGGATAAAACAGGCCCTTCTGGACCCGGATGGTATCTGGCTGATGGATTCTAACCTGGCCAACAACAGCTACACCGAAAAAGGCCCGGTAGCCAGAATAGTTTCGGCCTCCACCAACCTGCTCTGGCTGATGCAGAATTTCTGGCTCACCTTGAGCCATTTACTCTAAGAGAAGGAGAATAAAATGTCTGTCTATAAATGCTTCAAATCAGGAATTCAGCAGGGATTCTCCCGCTGGCGCCTGGCTTTTTATCTCTGGATGATTTCTCTGCTGGTTTCTCTCATTACTGTAGTCCCTTTGCTGTCCATAATCGGGAAAAACCTGGGACATTCCCTTCTGGGGCAGCCAGTAGCTATGCCCTTTGAACTGAGCCTGGTGGAAATTTTCCTCAATAATCAAACGCTTCTCGGGCCGTATATTTCTTTGCTACTTCTGTTTGGCTTAGTTCTGGCCTTTTTTTCTGTTTTCCTCAACGGCGGACTTTTTGGCCGCACCCTTTCTGCGGAGAAAACTAACCTGAGGGACTTTTTAGCGGATGGCACTCGTTTTTTCTGGCGCTTCTTTCTGAGCCTCCTGACTTTTATCCCATTTCTGCTGATCCTTCTCATCCTTTACCGCATTCTGGTAAGCCCCCTGAACCTGTGGACGGAAAAAGCAGTAACCGAATGGCCCCTGATTATTGCTTCTAACCTCAGACTGGTATTTTTTCTGCTGTTCTGGAGCATTTTCCGGATGAGCCTGGACCTCGTCAGAATTATCCTGGTTAAAGAAGACAGCCGGGTGATACCATCTCTAAGAGCTACTTTTTTATTTCTCCGCCAGCATTTTTTTGAGTTCTGGGGTTTATTCTTGTTGCTTGGTCTGGTTTATCTGCTGCTAACGCTGGGTTTCTTCTTTCTTGGAAAATTATTTTCCAGCCAGCAACTGGCAGGAATAATAATGACCATCATCCTGGGACAGGCCCAGGTTTTTTTCCGGATGCTGGCCAGGATAGTTTTTATCAGCGCGGAAAGTTGCTATTATATGGTGAAAAAACAAAACTGATTTATAAAACACACAGAGGTAAAACAGATGCTGAAGGTAAAATTTCTGGGAGCTGCCGGTCAGGTCACAGGTTCTTGCTATTACCTGCAAACTGATGGTTTGAATATCCTGGTAGACTGCGGCCTTTATCAGGAAAGAGAATTCCTCAGCCGCAACTGGGACCCGTTTCCTGTGTCACCGGAAAAAATTGATTATCTTCTTTTAACTCATGCTCATCTGGACCACAGCGGACTTATTCCCAAATTAGTCCGGGAAGGATTTAAGGGAAAAATTCTGTGCACTGCCCCTACGGCTGAAATCCTGCCCATTGTGCTCTACGATACGGCCAAACTGCAGGAAGAAGATGCCGAAATAAAGAAGAAAAGACACGAAAAAGAAGGACGCCGCGGGCCCTACCCGGAAGTTCCGCTCTACACCACGGCTGATGTGGACCGGGTTCTACCCCTGGTGGAACCGGTTGATTATGACCTGCCCATAAGCCTTGGCCCCGAGCTCAGGGTTACTTTTCACGAGGCCGGTCACATCCTGGGTTCTTCTATAATAGAAATTACAGGTCGCACCAACGGTGAAACCCGGAAAATTCTATTCAGTGGAGACCTGGGACAATGGAATAAGCCACTCGTCCGTGACCCGGAAACTTTTGCCGAAGCGGATTATGTTTTTCTGGAATCAACTTACGGCGACCGCGACCATGACCATCCGGAAGAGGTGGGGGAGAGGCTGGCAGAAAACGTTAACCGGGCTTATCAGCGCCGGGGCAACCTGGTCATTCCCACCTTTGCCATAGAAAGGGCTCAGGAATTGATGTACCACCTGAACCAGCTGGTCAGGGATAAAAAAATTCCCTCATTGCCCGTTTTCCTGGATAGCCCGATGGCCGTCAGTGTCACCAACGTCTTCAGTCATTACCTCAAGTACCTGGATGAAGAAAGCCGGCAGCTTTTTGCCTCGGGCCAGAATCCCTTTGCTTTTCCTGGCCTGCAGCTTATCCAGAGCTTTGAAGATTCAAAAAAAATTCAATACGTAAAAGGTTCGGCCATCATCATGGCTGGCTCAGGTATGTGCACGGGTGGCCGCATCAAACAGCATCTGGTGAATAACATCGGCCGGCCAGAATCAACTATTTTATTTGTCGGTTACCAGGCTCGCGGGACTCTGGGCCGGCAGATTCTTGAGGGCCAGTCACCGGTGAGAATTTATGGCCAGATGTACGAGGTGCGGGCCACCGTTGACCAGATTCAAGGTTTTTCTGCTCACGCTGACCGAAAACAGCTTCTTTACTGGTTGAGCTTTTTCCAGCGACCGCCCCGCAAACTGTTTCTGGTCCATGGTGAAACAGAAGCCATCTCTCACCTGGCGACTGAAGTTCAGATGAAGCTGAACTGGCCAGTTTCTGTCCCTCATTACCTGGAAGAAGTTATTCTTGATTAACTCATATATTTAGTAAGGAGATGCTTTATGCGAGACCTGTTTCCTGAGTTAAAGCCCATGGAGAGAAGAAAGTTTCTGAGCCTTGGCTTTCAGGGTGGCCTGGCTCTGGCAGCCAGTCCTCTTCTGGTCAAAGCTCTGCTGGCCGGCAACGAAGGTCAGAAACTCAACCTGGCTGATGAGGTGTTAAAGAAAGCTCTGGCCGTAGCTCTGAAGAGGGGAGGAGACTTTGCTGATGTCTACATGGAAAACCGGATTAGCCGGACAATTATCCTGGAAGAAGGCAAGTTTAAAAGTGCGGTTTTTGGTCTGATCAGAGGAGCAGGAGTCCGGGTTATAGACGGTGATAAAACCGGCTATGCTTACACAGATGAGTTAAGCGAAGAAAAAATCCTGAGAGCCGCGGAAGTGGCTTCGCTTATCGCCACTTCCGGCAAAAAAACAGTTCCGGTGGGCCTCAAAGAAGAAAAAAGGCCCTCTTACGTTAAAGTAAAGATACCGCTTCAGGAAGTAGCTGACGACAAAAGAATGGACATAATGAAGCGAGCGCATGAAGCAGCCTTGAGCTATGACCCCAGAATCAAGATGGCTTCAATCAACTATTACGACGAAATCAGAGACCGGATTATTGCCACCAGTGAAGGTGTGCTGTTGAGAAGCAGTTTGCCGCTCATTTTCTTCATCGTCCAGACTCTGGCCGTGGGAAACAACACTTCACACCTCGGTCGCGAACGTCTCAGCCGGCATGCTGGCCTGGAAATGTTTGAAGAACTGCCACCAGAGAAAGCGGCCCGGGAAGCCGCCCGCGAATCTGTGGCCATGCTGGAAGCTAAGGAAGCTCCAGCGGGTAAGATGGACGTGGTCATTCAGAACGGCTGGGGCGGCGTGCTGGTCCATGAAGCTGTTGGTCATCCGCTGGAGGCCGACAACATCGCTAAGCAGACCGGCGCCTTTGTCGGTAAGCTGGGCAAAAAGGTGGCGGCTGATATCTTTACTATGGTGGATGACGGCAGCCTGCCCAATTTCCGGGGTACCACTGACTTTGATGATGAAGGCACTCAGATGAAGAGGAACGTCCTGATTGAAAACGGCGTTTTGGTCAAGTTCATGACCGACATCCTTTCTGCCAAACAGTTGAAAATGGAGCGCACCGGTAATGGCCGGAGGGAAAGTTTCCGCTACTACCCGATTCCGCGTATGACCAACACTTTCATAGAAAGAGGCAAAGATAAAGCTGAAGACATCATCGCTTCTACCAAAAACGGTCTCTATGTCCAGAGCCTGAGTGGCGGCAGCGTGGACCCGACGACTGGAGTTTTTAACTTCACCTGCCGGGAAGCTTACCTGATAGAAAATGGCCGAAAAACCACACCGGTCAAAGGAGCCACTCTCATCGGCAGCTGCCTTGATATCATCACTAAAATAGACGCGGTGGCTGATGACCTGGATTTCGGTCCCGGGATTTGTGGCAAAGGGCAGTCAGCAGAAGTAACGGCCGGCCAGCCGACCGTCCGCATTCGCGGCATCACGGTTGGTGGAACCAGAGCGCGAGGATAACAGGAGGAAAAAATGGATTTAAAAAACATTGCTGAACAGGTAATCAAAGAGGCCCGAAAAAAAGGAGCGGACCAGGCAGAAGTTTACCTGGTCAACAGCCGGCAGCTGAGTCTGGAAGTCCGGAACGGCGATGTAGAAAGTGTGCAGGAAGCCAGTAGCTACGGACTGGGTCTGCGGCTGATTAAAGATAAAAAGCTCGGTTTTGCTTACGTTAATGATTTCCGGCCGGAAAGTCTGGAAGAAGTAATCAGACGGGCTCTAGAATTTGCCCGGGCCGTTTCGGCCGATGAAAACAACGTTTTACCGGATGACCCAGGAATGACCGAAGTAAAAGGACTTTATGACCCGGGATTGGCTCAGGTTCCGCTGGAGAAGAAAATCGGTCTGCTCCAAGAAGTGGAAAGCCTGGCCCTGCAGGTTAAGGGCATAAGCAAAAGCGCGGGAGCCAGCTACAGCGAAAGTGAAGGAGAAATTATTCTGGTAAACTCCCTTGGGCTAAGGAAAAGTTATAAAGCCTCCGGCTGCGGGTACGGTGTCGGGGTTATCGCAGAAAAAGGAGAACAGAAATCTTCCGGTTATGAATCCTGTAACCGCCGGTTTTTCTCCGACCTTAAACCGGCAGCTGAAGTAGCCAGAGAGGCCGCCAGAAAAGCTCTGGAAATGCTGGACCCCAGACCAGTGAAAACCCAGAGAGCGGCCGTCATTTTTGACCCGGATGTGGCCTATGCTATCCTGGGAGGAATAATCCAAGCGGTTAACGGCCAGAGTGTTTTGCAGGGCGCCAGCTTTCTGGGAAAAAAGCTCGGCCAGAAAATAGCCAGCGAACTAATCACTATCATTGATGACGGAACACTGGAAAAAGGGTTGGCCAGCGCTCCGTTTGACGGTGAAGGAGTGCCCACCCAGAAGCGGGTTATCGTGGAAAACGGTGTCCTGAAGGGTTTTCTCTACAACACTTATGCCGCCCGAAGAGCCGGGGTTAAAAGCACAGGCAACGCCGTTCGTAATGGTTTTGACTCTTTACCCGGCATCGGGCCGCATAATTTTTACCTCATGAGCGGCAGCCACAAACCAGAAGATATCATTGCCGCCACGGACAGGGGGGTGCTGGTCAAAGAAGTAACTGGCTACGGTATTAACCCGGTTAACGGCCATTTCAGCGGTGGGGCTTCTGGGCTGTGGGTAGAAAACGGAAAAATTACCTTCCCGGTCAAGGGCATTACCATCGCCG
>Ga0272448_1000248_pt1 | contig 83924 bp, 68 predicted proteins | sample YNPCB0191_FD_202220 | JGI IMG/M metagenome (GOLD analysis project Ga0272448, IMG submission 202220) | Hot spring sediment microbial communities from Yellowstone National Park, WY, United States - YNP-CB-019-1 | ecosystem: Environmental > Aquatic > Thermal springs > Hot (42-90C) > Sediment...
TTTTTTGTCGAGTGGGGACCGGGCGTGACCTCAGAGAATCGGAAGGTGGGCAGGATGGCCTTGGACCCTTCCATGCGCGACCGCTACCGCACGTTCAGGGTCGTCCGCAGCGAGACAGCGCCGGAGGTCCCGCTCTCGAGCAGTATCGAGGTCGTGGCCGAGAGCCACGCCGACTACTACTTTCTCTGGTACCTCCTGCCAATGGCCGTGATTTTCATCGTCCTGACTGTTCGCAGAATCCATGCTCGTCTTCCGGATCGTTGACCCAGTCCTGCGGTTCGCCGAACCGCTGACCTCGCCGATATTGGCGCTGGGGATGGCGCTTCTCGTGCCATTCCTGGTGCAACGCCGGCTGCGGCCGTGGCGTCTGGCCGGCGCTCTCCTTGCGGCGGTCGCGTGTTTCTTCGTGGCGTACCGCCTCGCCTGCACGCGACCGGCGGCAGCGAGATGGCTTGCGGCGATGAACACCCCCCTGGCGGCGGTGTTCGTCATCGTCATCATGCCGGCGATCTATCTGCCCCCGGGCCGCGTCCGGCGCGCATTTCTCGCTGTTCCCGCTGTCATCCTCGTTCTTGCTGGTCTGAGCGTTCTGGACGCCTATCGGTCCGTTCCGCCGACAGATGCGGGATTTCACTGGTTTCTCATCCGACCCGCATGGCTCATGGGTGGGGTTGCCTCGCTCCTGGTGCTGGTAAGGCCGGTGCTGAACCTCGCGCGTTTCCGTTTCGCCGTGCGCCTGACGTGCCTTCTCGTGCTTGTCTATGGCGGCTTCGCGTTTCGCAAGGACTACGACGACTACAGGGCGATGCTGGCACGCAGAAAGCAGGCGACGCCGGGGATAATGAACGTATCGCAGGCGGTGCCGGTTCTCCAGGAGGAGTGGAGGATGACGTATCTCCCGTCGGCGCCGTGCAGGTTCGCGGCGGACGGCGGTTACGTGCAAGGTTGCGTCCTGGAGATGGGCCAGCGGATCGCGCAGGTGGATTACGCGGCGGCGTTGCGTCGCGACCCGGCCGCGACGAGCGCACTCGGAGTTCTCGGCGGCGCAGCGGTTCTTTTCCTTGTGATGTGTTTCGTGGGGGCGCGGTGGTTCTGTGGCTGGGTATGTCCGCTGAGCGGACTCGGCGGAGTTCTCGACTGGCTCCGCCGTCGAACGGGCCTCTATCACCTGAAACCGCGGGGGATGTTGAAGCGTGCTCTCATGGTCGCTGGCCTGGCTCTCGCGCTCTCGATGCTCGTCGCAGCGGCGGCGGGCGCACCCTATGTCGGCGGCGTCGGCAGGGTTGGGAATTATCGCGTGCCGGAATACCCCTTCTGCAAGATATGTCCTGGTCAGCAGGTGTGTCCCGTGGCCTCTGGTGGGCCAGCCGCGTACGCCGGGCTTCCGACGCGAGACTGGGGATATGGCTTTTACCGATACGCATGCCTGGCGCTCCTGGTGCTCTTCATCTTCGGGTTTCTGGTATTCAGGCGGCTCTGGTGCATGATGTGTCCCATGGGGATGGTGCTCGGCATTTTCAACCGCGGTGCGCTTTTTCGTATGGTCAAGGAACCGCTGAAGTGCAACCGCTGCGGCGTCTGCGCGGAGGTATGTCCCATGGGCATAGACACCGTGCGCTCGGAGATGCAGTCTGCGGACGTGGGCACCTTCGACTGCGTGCTGTGTATGAGGTGCGTTGACATGTGTCCCCGCGACGGTTGCCTCGCCGTTGAACATGGCGGCGTGCGCGTGGCCGAGTCAAGATTTTCGGCGAGAAGGTGACATGTCGTCGCAGTTCGATGCGCGATATCGCGTTTCCCCGACACGTGCGGAGACTGCGGCTCTCCGCAGGCGAGCCGAGATCGTCGTCGCCAGCCAGAGGGAGTCGCTGGAGCGCATCCCCCGGAGACCCTCGAACATCGCCGTGTTCGAACGCTGGGTCGAATCTCCGCCCGACGACCCGGCGCATCCACTCGTCGGCTACTTCTGCAACATGATCCCGACCGAACTGATCTCCGCGATGGGAGCGCGACCCGTCAGGCTCGGCTGCGGCAATCCCGCCCTTGTCGCACCGGGCGAGGAAGTGCTCGCGGGCGAGATATGTCCGCTGGCCAAGTCCTCGTTCGCTCAGTTCATGGACGCCGGGAGCGTGGCGAGCCGATGCCGGGCGCTGGTGGTGGCGGCGAGTTGCGACGCGAAGAGAAAACTCGCCGAGGTCCTCGACGATTTCGTGCCGACCTTCGTCCTCAACCTCCCCCCCGAGCAGGACGCCAACAGGTACTCGTCCATGGTCGCGGGCGAGTTGGAGCGGATGGCGAGGTTCCTCTCGGACAGGCTCGGGACCGCGCTGTCCCGGCGCGCCCTGAGACGGTGCATAGACGAGGGCCAGCGTCGCACAGGCCTCGTGCGCGAACTCCAATCGGTCCGCTCGAAGAGGCCCGGCGTGCTCTCCATACGCGACCTCTTCCTGATCGTCCAGTCGGCGTGGAGGGGTGTCGACACCAGCGCCTGGCTTGACGAGACGCGGAAGGTTCTCGAGGAGGTCAGATCGTGCGACCCGATGGACCTGGATCTTCGGCCCAGACTCGTTCTGACAGGAGCGCCGATGATATGGCCCAACTTCAAGGTGCTGGCCCTTATCGAGGAGTCGGGGGCTGACGTTGTCGCCGACACCCTCTGCAGCGGCGCGCAGGGGCTGTTCGACGCCGTGGTGTACGAGGAGACGAGTCGGAGCGCGCTCTTGCGTGCGCTCGCCGCGCGATATATCTTCGCGAGTGCATGTCCATGTTTCATCTCGCAGGGCACGCGCATCAGCCGAGTCCTGGATCTCGTTCAGGAATCCGGCGCCGACGGCGTGGTAAACTATGGTCTGAGGCTCTGCCAGTTGTTCGATATCGAGACCTACCGTCTGCAGAGGGTCCTCAGGGAAAGGCGCATCCCGTTCATGAACCTTCGCACCGATTACAGCCTCGAGGACACGGAACAGTTGCGCGTGAGATTCGAGGCATTTCTCGAGACGCTGGGGGAGAGGAGATGATCGTTGCCGGAGTGGACGTAGGTTCCACGACCACGAAGGCCGTGATCCTCGACGGCGACACGATCCGCGCCGCGGTCATCGAGGAGAGCGGTCCCATGCCTGGCGAGACCGCGAGGCGCGTCTTCGCCAGGGCACTCGCCAGCGCCGGGCTCCGCGAGGCAGACGTGCCGGTCGTGGCGACTACCGGTTATGGCCGCAGGCTGGTTGACATGGGTGGCCTCGTGATGACCGAGATAAAGGCCTGCGCGCAGGGGGTCCTGTTCCGCCCGGCCCCTGACGGTCCCATCCGCACGATCATTGACGTCGGGGGACAGGACACCAAGGTTATCGCCCTGAACGACTCCGGCGAGATCGAGGATTTCAGCATGAACGACAAGTGCGCCGCAGGCACCGGACGATTCCTCGAGGTGCTCGCCAGCAAACTCGGACTCAGTTACAAGGCGTTCGTCGAGCACGCGTTGAGCTGCGACACCACGATCCAGATGAATTCGACGTGTGCCGTGTTCGCCGAGAGCGAGGTCGTCGGACTTCTGGCGCGAAACGTGTCAAAGGCCGAGATCGCCGCAGCCGCGCACAATGCCATAGCCCAACGCATCGCGAGCATGGTCCGGAGGGTCGGCCAGCGGGGCGGCTACTGCTTCGTCGGAGGTGGCGCCCTCAACCGCGCCCTCGTCCGCTCTCTCCAGAATACGCTGGGCGACCCGATATATGTGCCGGAAAACGCCCAGTTGGTCGTGGCCCTTGGCGCGGCCGTGGGCGCACGCCGGCGTCTGGGGGAGATCACCGGCCGCGGCCGCTGCCCGGCCGACGATGCCGAGATACACCGGTGAGAGCGCGCGCAGTATGCCTGTTTTGCCTCATCGCGCTCGTGGCCTGTGGCCGCCCCGCGCCGCCTCCGGCCCGCAGTCTCCGCATCTTCTGCGCGCCGGCCCTCACACCGCTCCTGGACAGCATCCGGTCTGACCTCCGCCGCGACAGAGGCATCGAACTCCTCGTGGAGGTCAGCGGCAGCATCGTCGCGTGTCGAAAGGTCTCCGAACTCGGACGGGAATGCGATCTCCTTATGCTGGCCGACAGCGAACCGGTGGGCAGACTCCTGGGCGGGGTCTGCTCCTGGCGGCTCGACTTCGCGGGCGACGAGGTCGTACTCGCTGTGGGCACCAGGGCGCCCGAACCGGAACGCGCGGAGGAGGACTGGGCGAGGGCGCTCCTGGAGAACGACGTTCGCATAGGCCGCGTGGACGAGAACCTCGGTCCCATCGGCTATCGGACGCTCCAGGTCTGGATGCTCCAGGAGCAGAATGGCTATCCGGGTCTGGCTCAGCGCCTCCTGGCGAAGTGCGTCGTGGTGGCCGACGACGTCGGCCGCCTCACCCCGCTCCTGAAGACCGGTGAACTCGACTACGCGTTCATATACCGTTCGAGTTGCGTGGCGCATGACATCCGGTACATCGCGCTGGACCCGCGGGTGAACCTCGGCTCCGACAATGTGGACTATTCCTCCGCCACCGTAACTTTTGCGGTCCTCCGCGCGGGCGCCCGGGAGAGCATCACCGTTCGCGGTTCGCCAGTCGTTTGGACGCTGACAGTTCCGGACCGGGGGGCGGATACGAAGACTGCTGCCGACTTCATCCGGTATCTCCTGGAGAAGGGATGCGACGCGATCGAGCGCAACGGTTTCCGGCCGTTGCGCCCAGCGAAATATTACGGTCCCGCGAGTGGTCTCGAGCCATTCGCCGGCCTCGCGGTGCGCGCGGGGGAGAGACCATGAGCAATCGCGTACGCCCCCTCTCGCGACTGCTGGTGGTCTGCGGCATCCTGGCGGCGCACATTGTGGGCCATGTGAGCCTCGCGCTCACCGGTTATCTCCGCGGATTGGAGTTCTTCAACCTCCTTCTCCTCGTCGGAAACGTGGCCATAGGTGCCGTCCTTCTCCGGACGGAGCGCAATTTGACGCTCGGTGCGGGCACGATGTTTCTCGTGGCGGCGCACGGGCTCATCGGCCACCGCCTGGCGCCGGATGCGCTCACGAGCGGGGCTATCCTCATGGTCAATGTCCTGGTCCTCTACGTCGGACTGAACCTCTACACTCGGCTGCCATTGCGATACTGGCTCGCGTTCGTGGCGAGTTACGGGGCGCTGTTCGTGATCTTCCTGCGTCTCCTCTCGAACGCGGAGGCGCTCTTCTTGCTTTTCCTCATGGGGCTGTCCGCGTGCGCGCGATCTATGCGCCTCATGGCGTATTTCTGGGTGATAACGCTGAGCCTGACGTTTTTTCAGCCGTATCACTGGGAGGCCATGCTCGCTCTCGGCTTCATACTGACGGCGGCATTCGCCGCACGCGGCCGCGTGGCCTCGCCGACGGCCGTGCTCTTTCTCGTCTGCGGGCTGGCGCTCGTTTTCCTCGTGCTCCTGCCGGTCCTCGTGGTGATGCTCGGCGAGGACGTGCGAAACATCGAGCGGGTCCTGCGGGACCCCCGCGTGCGGGCCGCGGTGGCCACCACGATGAAGACTGCGTCCATCTCCACTGCCGTTCTCCTGGTCGGTGGAGTGCCGCTCGCGTATGCGGTGAGCCGGCTCCGCTTCACGGGCAAGGCGCTGGTGCTGTCGCTGATCGACATCCCGATAGTCATACCGCAATCGGTCGCCGGCATAGCGCTCGTTCGTGTCTTTGGCCGTCAGCAGTTCATCGGCGAGGCCCTGTTCGCGTGGTTCGGTCTCAGGTTCGAGGGGACGTTGCTCGGGATCTGTCTTGCGCAGGTGTTCGTTGCGATGCCGTTTCTTGTGAAGACTGCGATCGCGGCCTTCGACTCGGTCCCGGAGGACCTGGAAATCTCGGCTCGGACGCTGGGGGCATCCTCGTGGGAGGCGTTCCGGCGCGTGGCCTTGCCTCTGGCGGCACGGGGGATATTTCTCGGGGCGGTTTTGGCGTGGGCACGGGCGGCGGGAGAGTTCGGCGCTCTGCTGTTCATCGCGCCCACGCCCGAGACGGCGCCTGTTGCGGCGTATAATCGCTTCAACAGCGTGGGCCTCGTCGAGAGCGCGCCGCTTGTCGCAGCGTTGCTGATCTTCACGCTGGTCATGTTCTTCCTCCTCCAGTTCGTATCGCGCTGGCTGCCGGGCGCACGTGGGGCCGGGGAGGTGTCCTTTGGCGCCGCTGCTTGAGATTCGACGCCTCCACCTCGACCTGGGCGGTTTTGCCCTCGCGGAGATATCGCTCTCGCTCGAAAGGGGCGATTACCTGGTGCTGCTCGGGCCGAGCGGATGCGGCAAGACGACGCTCCTGAAGGCGGTCGCCGGGGTCTATCGGACCGGAGCGGGTCAACTCTTTCTCGAGGGCGAGGACGTGGGCGGGTGGCCTCCGCAGAGGCGGAGAGTCAGTTACGTGTCGCAGACGGCAGATCTCTTTCCGCATCTCGACGTCAGGGGGAACATTGCGTTCGGGCTGCGCTATCTGGGTCTGCGGCGAACCGAGAGACGGCGGCGGGTGGAGCGCATGGCAGAACTTCTGGGCATAGGATCTCTCCTGTCGAGGTGGCCTGCCACGCTGTCGGGGGGTGAGGCGAAGCGCGTCGCCCTGGCGCGCGGGCTGGTGCTGACGCCGCGCGTTCTGCTCCTGGACGAGCCGCTGGCCGGCGTGGATCCGGGGGCGCGTGCGGCGATGTTCGGCGTGTTGAGGATGATCCACGAGGATTTGCGGACCGCCACCATACACGTGACGCACGATCGCGACGAGGCGCGAGCGATGGGTCAGCGCTGCGCGATCATGCGCTCGGGGCGCATCGAGCAGGTGGGGTCGCTCGACGAACTCATCGCAGCCCCGCTCACTCCGTTTGTCGCGGAGTTCATCGGGGGCGCCGCCTTCGCGTTCGCGGGAGGCAGCGATGGTTGACCAGTGGAACAGGTTCATCGAAGAGGCGGAGTACTTCCTGGAGCGCGCCTCGGGCAACATCAAACTCGTCGAGAAGGGCCTGACGGGCCTCGAGGGGAGTTACGTCGAACTTCTCACCATACTGGCCCTGGGGCTCCTTGCGGTGATACCGGTCATCGTTCCCGAGCGGAGACGACAACTCTACCGCCACATCAATCAGGTCTTCGGGATATTCATATTCGTATTCGTGGTCTTTACCTGTCTGGGTGTCTTCGGAATGATCCGCAATCTGTTCCGGGGCATCAACGAGATCGGCCGGGAGAACATCATCGCGCTCTACTACTGTTCGGTTCCTGTGACGGTGCTGGTGACCTCGATGATATTCGGGCCGACCTTCTGCGGATGGATATGCCCCACCGGCGCGCTCCAGGAGTTCGCGGGCATGGTGTTCGGGGGGTGGCATCGGCGTCGGAAACGCGCGTGCTATCCGTTCTCCCGGTTCATGCTGGCGATGAGCGCGATAGTGGCGGCGATATTTCTCGTCTGGATGGCATACCTTTCGGCGCGGCGGATCTTCTTCATCGAGGACGCGAGCATATACTGGTCGGAGGTGCTCGTGCTCATCCTGTTCCTCCTCGTCTGGCAGATGGGCTCGCTGGATCGGCGACTGAGGCGGCTGCGCATCCTTTCTTTCTGGATCATAGTGGCCGCGGCGATCGCGCAGGTGCGCATCACTTCACCTGTCCACTTCGGGTTCAGCAAGGTTTACGATCCGGCCTCGCTCCTGGCCACCGTGATGGTCGTTCTCGCTTCGCTCATCGTGCCACACGTCTGGTGCCGGTATCTCTGTCCCTGGCGCGAGGCCATCGCCTGGGCTGCGAAGCACAGCGTGAGGAGCGTCGTGAGGGACCCTGCGAGGTGCACCTCGTGCGGCCGATGCGACGAGGTCTGCGGTGTGGATGCGATCGAGAAGGGCGTGATAGATCGCCACGAGTGCCACATGTGCCTGAAGTGCGCCGATGCCTGTCCGAATGGTGCGCTTCGCGTCGTGGACCGGTGGGAGCCCGGAACATGAAGGCCTTTACCCTCTTGGCCTTCGCTATCCTCCTGGCCTGTGGGGCGCGCGCTAGCGACACGATCTGGCCGGCGCAGCGCGGCACCGCCTCCGCACGAGGGGTCTGCAAGTGGGTCTCCGAGACGCCTCCGCCCGAGATCAGGGAGTGGCACTTCCGTCACAAATCCAACCGGCGCTACAAGACGGGTCTAGCCGTCTGGGCCTCCCCCGCCGTAGCGGTCGTCGGCGGAAGGCCCATGGCCTTCATCGGCGGCTATGACCAGACCATGCACGCGCTCGACCTCGCGGCCAAGGAGGAATGCTGGGCGAAGATAACGAACGGGGAGATATGCGACGCGCCCGCCGTGGGAGAGGTGGACGGCGAACTGGTCGTCTTCTGGGGGTCGGCCGACCGCTCGGTCTACGCGTATGCCGCAGCCACTGGCCGACGAGTGTGGACGCGCGAATTAGTGGCTGGAACGAGCACCATGACGTGGGCGCGCCTGTCCGCGCCGCTCCTCCATGACGGTACGCTTTACGTGACGTGCTTCGCGTACGACAAAGCCCTGCCGCGGAACATGCAGAAGGGATGGCTCTGCGCGCTCGACATGAGGACCGGCGCGGAACGATGGCGCCGCGAGGTGAGTCAGGGGCCCGTCGGTGCGCCCGTCGGCAGGAGGATCGGCGGCCGGTTCATCGTGTTCGTCGCTGCCCAGAAGGGACTCCTCCAGGCCCTCGATTGCACCGGCACCGAGCCACGACCCGTGTGGACGTTCCAGATGCCCCATGAGGTGCTAGGCTCCCCTGCCGTCGAGGAGGATACGGAAAGGCCGCTCCTGTTCCTGGGGTCCAAGTTCGGAAACCTCATCGCGATAGACGCGTTGACGGGACGCGAGGTGTGGCAGCGGATGGCGGGGAACTGGATAGACAACACTGCCTCCGTCGGCAAGGTGGACGGAGAGAACATCGTCGTGGTCGGATCGCACGACTACAACCTCTATGCCTTCAGGGTGGCGGACGGGGCTATGCTCTGGCGCCGCCATCTCGGAGGTGAGGTCTTCTCCGCGCCGGTGCTGTTCGAACTGGAGGGCCGCCCCGCTGTGGCCGCCTGCGCGCTCGACAATCACCTCTACGTCCTCGACGCACGCAGCGGAACGGTGATCACCGCTTTCTACACAGGCCAACCGATCTGGGACAAGGTGAGCAAGGGCGAGACGCTCTGGGGCTCGCCGGTGGTCTTCGAGGCCGGCTCTCAGACGGCGCTGGTGCACGGGTCGTTCAATGACACGGTGTACGTGTTGCCGGTGCTCGGCGAGACCACGTTGCGCGCGCGGGCGCGCTCGAGCGCGGCGCTGTGGCGGGGACTGGGAATCGTCCTCGTCCTTTTCCTCGGGGTCGTCGTGCCGGTGCTCGTGAAATGGCCGGCGCGGAAGGAGGCGTGAGCGATGCGCACTTCGCCCCATCGCTCACGCCTCGCCCCCTGTCGCGCCTGGTTCAGTCGAAGAGTTCGTTGACGAGGTTGTCCAGTTCGGTCTCGAACTGCGCCCGTTGCTCGTCCGTCAATTCGGCCGAGCCGAGGAGCCGCCTGAGTTCGCGAATGCGCTGCATCTTCTGGAGCAAGACCTTCGCCTCGGCTCTCGTCATCTCGCCGCTGCGGAGCCTGGCCCTGATCTCCTTCCTGAGCCTGGGCGCCGAAGAGGACGTCACGCGCCCCTCGGTGTCGTGCTTCTCCTGGAAGATGAGTCGGCTCGTCTCATTCAGCAGTTGGTGGAGCGTCTTGCGCTCGGCGCGGGTGAGGACGCCGTCGGACTTCAGCTCGCGCTCGGTTTGTGCAATCGCTCGTTCCTGCTCCAGGAGAGTCTGGACCTCCTCCTTTGTCAGGGACCCGTTCACGATGCCATGGGCGATGCGGTACTTCTGGTTCTGCTGGCGTGCGTTCACGCCCGGGTCCTCAATGCCCTGCCTGACGCGCTGGGTCTGGAACTTCTCCCGCTTCGCGCGCCGCGTGACGGGTGTCGAGCCGTTCTCTCCGGCGAGCGCTGGCCACGCGACCGCGGCCACCGCCACCACTGCAATGAGCCATCTCGTCAATCGCATCATGTGAGACCCTCCTTATCGCATCTCGCTTTCCACTTCGACAGGCCCGCGTTAGGGCCTTTCGCGAGAGTACCAGCAAGCGGAGTGCCGGGTCAACAAGAGGGCATACGGCCCGACGTAACGCGATTAGCCGCCAGTAGTTGTCGGATCGCGGCGAGCGTAGCAGAGGAGTTTCGCCGTGTGGGGATTTCCCGCACGGTGGGTTTCAGATTCCGTTTTTTCCCACACGGCTAGAAAACTGCAACGACGCCAGGTCGGGGGCAGGGCACAGATGCGCTTGCAATGGGCCGAGCGTGGACCTAGAATCCGGTTGGTTCGATCCGGGGGCCCGATTCAGGGAGAGCGGCGATGAAGATAATCATAATGACCGATCTGGAGGGGGTCGCTGGAGTGCTCAACGCTCGCGACTTCATTTATCCGGAAAGCCGTTACTATGAGCACGCATGCGAACTTGCAACGCTCGAGGTGAGCGCTGCGGTCGAGGGCGCGCTACAGGCCGGGGCGTCGGAGGTGATCGTCGCGGATGGCCACGGGCACGGCGCTATGAAGCGCTCGCTGCTTCATCCCCGAGCGAAACTCCTTGCCGGACGCCCGGTGCCCGACGCGTTCGGATGGACCGTTGACGGCACGTTCGCGGCGGCGATGAGCGTCGGACAGCACGCCAAGTCTAATACCGATGGCGGCCATCTCGCACACACCGGCTCGTTCCGCGTCGAGGAGGAGCAGGTGAACGGCCTCTCCGTCGGGGAACTCGGACGTTGGATGTTGATGTGCGGTTACTTCGGTGTGCCTGTCATCTTCGTGGCCGGCGACGCCGCGTGCTGCGAGGAGGCGCGCGCCCTCGTTCCGAACGTCGAGACGACCGCGGTGAAGTGGGGCATAAAGCGTGGTTCCGCATCGGGGCTCACGGCGCAGGAAAACGAGGTCTTCAATAGCGTCGCGATTCATCTCTCCCCGGATGAGGCGCGGCAACGGATTCGCGACGGAGCCTACAGAGCAGTGAAGCGGTTGCCGGAGATCGTGCCATTCCGTATGGACGGTCCCTACACGATGACGGTCTCCCTGAGGCCGGAGAGGTCGGGGGGCCGGCCGCGCACGGCACAGGTGAAGTCGAAGGACCTCCTCGACCTCCTCCTGTCGGGCAGGATTACAGCGTACTCTAAGTTGCTGGGCGGCGCGAGGAGCGCCAGAGTGCGAAAGCCGCCGGCGAAAACGCGATCTCGCGGAAAGGCTGGCAGCCGGAAATGATGGCGTGCCTGCGCACGCCGCATGAATCGCGTGCAGGTGTCCTGCCCAGCCTCGGTGGGTGCTTCAGGGCTGGCGCTCCCAGATCTTTGCACGGTGCTCTCCGCGTACCCTGGCTAGCCTCCGGGTACGGAACACGACTTCACGAGGACGTATCCGGATCGGCCAGGTCGCGTCACCTGACCCTTCCAACATGACATCGGTCGCGGGCAGCCGACCCGGAACATGGTGGTCCCCGGGAATCCTGTGGAGTGCACATCACGGAGAGACTTCCGGGCCTTGGGTCGGCCTCTGGCCCGGTGCTCTGCATGTGGTGGGGGTATCCCATGCCCCGGGAGTAGAAGCCCGTGTCGGACACGGTGACGAATTGAGGCGTCCATAACGTCGTCAGGACCCTCCTTGCGCCAGCGTGCGCAGGGGATAGCGCGTCCGCAGCGATTGCCACTGGCGTCATCGTATTCCCCGCGGGCCGGCCGACGACCCTGGTGCTCGCGCACACGTCCCGGACGCTCTGGGGAAGAGAAAAGACGGGAATCTCACGTACCCGGGTATTGACATGGGATTCTTTCCGGTGTATAAGTCACCAATGGATGCATCTTACGTCCTATGGCGCGACCTCCGTTCATGCCGTCCCGGAATAACGGTTCGGGATCTCGCTTCCCGACGGACGGGTCTCGAACCCACGGGCGGACGATAAGGGGACATGGCGATGGGAAAAGCGAAACGGGCGCTCACGGCCGTCGTACTCCTTGTCGTGATCATCGCTATCGCGATTTTCCTCGGACGGCGCTTCGGCTGTGGCGGCGTCAAACCGCCTGCGGAGGTCGCCGGCAGGCCAGTGGAGAAGATAGATCTCGAGACGTTTGAGGTGATCGGGTTGCCCGCGCAGCGGTGGAAGAGCCTCGGCGCACAGGACAATAAGTTCAAGAACCCGAAGACCGGCAAATACACCATGGTGAACGTGGCCACCTGCAAGAAGTGTGGCAAGAAGATACCCCATCCCAGTTGGCAGTTCCCGCCGATCCCCACGGAGCGTGGCAGCCATACTGTGGAAGAGATAGACAGGATCATCGCTGAAGCACTGGCCAGGCGAGCCGAGATTCTCCGCGACTACAAGTGTCCCTGCTGTGGAGAGCCGAACCCGGTAGCGGAGGAAATCGCACCTCCCGGCGCCGAGGCAGCCGGTGGCGCACCGGGCGCGCTCGGAGGGCGCTGATGCCCCAGGACCTTCGACATCCGTCCGAAAGTGACGCAGAAAAATCCGAAACGGGTCTTGACATCCGGGTTGTTTTCGTGTATATGGCTAGCAGTGGTCCTTCGAGCGGTCCACTGGAAGAGCACGTTGTCATGCAGGAGGCCGAAGCAGACGCACGAGGCCAGTGCCAGGTTCGAGTCGGAGAGAGGAGGTGCAGGCCATGAGATGAAAGGAGTCGCCGCAAATGATGGGGGCCAGCGTTTCGCGGCTCTCGCGAAGGTGCTGGCGGACCGGGTGCTTTCACTGGAGGGATGATGGCATGTGGCGAAGAATGAGGAGTGTTGGCGAGGGGATGATGGCGGGGCTCGTCAGTGCGTTCACGCTGATCGAACTGTTAGTCGTCATCGCCATCGTGGCCATACTGGCAGGTCTTCTCCTGCCGGCGCTCGCGGCAGCCAGGGAAAAGGCGCGTCGTACTGCATGTCTCAACAATCTCAACCAGATCGCCAGGGGCCTGGAGAGTTACTGCGGCGATTACAACCAGTACTTCCCGTCCTACACGGGCCAGGGCGGCGCGACGTGCGGGGAGTTCAACTGGATCCCGTACACGACGCCACAAAACCCGTGGTATCCGGAGATGTCTGCGGACGACGGGTGGTACGTTTCGAACAAGCCCGGCACGGTCGGCGAGCGGGTCAGCATGAACGGCGCGGGGCGTGACACCACGACGATGCACTCGTTCAACGTCCCCATCTATCGTTTCCGTACGATCTACGCGGGGCGGCAGACGGATCATCACATGTACGATCCGACCATGAATCCGCCGGGTCATGTTTCCTACTACTGCTGGAGTCGCCTCAGCACGCGGCGGGGTCCCGGCCATCTCCAGATGGGGCCGGTGGGCCTGGGGTTCCTAGTGGAGGGAAACTACGTCCCCGATGCGCGGACGTTCTTCTGTCCAACCGCGGGCGATGCGATGCCGCCCGACCAGTTCGACAATTACACGACCTATCAGGCCAGTTGGGGCTCGCCCCGGTATGCGCTTCCGGGGGCGGCCACGACGCTCGGGCACCTGCGTCGCGCGGGAGGTTACGACCATCAGACGCTCGCCTACGGCGATTGGTCATGGCTGCCCTACTGTGCGGATGGGAACCCATGGTTCGGCAATCCTTACAAGGACGATGCGACGTGGTTCTACGGGCTCATGGTCCAGTGCAGTTACAACTACCGCAACGTGCCGTGTAAACTCGCGTGGGCGAACCAGACGTGGACCTCTCCCCTGAACAAGGGCATCACGAGCACAGGGAAAGATTACCAGTCCACGGCCTACATGACGACGACGAAGCCCATGGTGCCAGCGAAGGCTGGCTGCGCGCCGTTCAGAACGCAGAAGTTCCTCGCCGGCAGGGCCATCGTGTCGGATACCTTCTCGTGGCAGAACACGTGCAGCGAGCGCGTGGATCCAATATACGGCGGGACGGCCACGGGGACGGGCTGGAACATACTGCCCGGTTACGGCGTTTACGCTCACAGGGACGGCTACAACGTCCTGTACGGCGACTGGTCGGCGAAGTGGTACGGCGACCCGCAGGGGCGATTCATGTGGCCCACGTGGCTCGCCCAGGCGAACTACAACCGCGCGCAGATGTTCAGCCGGGATCAGAACTACATCGAGCGCATGCAGACCGACGACGGCGTTTACGTGGCGAATTACACCCAGGGCTCCACGCAGGCGTGGCACGACCTGGATGTCAACGCGGGCGTGGACGTTGACACGAAGTAGAGCGTGACGGGTGTCGGTGCTGGGGACCTTCCAAGAGGCGCCGGCCGGGGGCGGTTAGCGGCCGGCGCCTCTTCTAGATGTCCGATTCGCTCCGGCCTGGCCGGCGGATCTGCCGGCATGCGCGGCCCGCCGCGCGAGGCCGGAACGCGTGGAGGCGAGCGCGCAAAATGGCGATGAGCGCGATGGACTGGGCCATTGTCGTCGTGGGGGTCGGCGCGCTGACGTGCTTCGCACTGTGGTCAACCCGCTACATGCGCGGGGTGACGGATTTCCTCTCGGCCAACCGTTCCGCCGGACGGTTCATGATCGCGATGGCCGGCAGCGCGGTCGGCATCTGCGTCATCTCGGTCGTCGGATACTTCGAACAGTTCTATGCAGCTGGCCTCCCCACGATCTGGTGGACGTGGATGGTGATACCGGCGAGCATCGTGATCACCCTCACCGGCTGGGTCGTGTATCGGTTCAGGGAGACGCGGTGTCTGACGCTGGCTCAGTTCTTCGAGGTGCGATATAGCCGGCGGTTCCGGATATTCGCCGGCATGATCATATGGCTCAGCGGCATCCTGAACTTTGGCATCTTCCCCTATGTCGCGGGCAACTTCTTCGTCTATTACTGCGGTCTGCCGGACAGGCTGACGCTACTGGGCGCGAGCATTCCGACGTACTGGCCTGTTATGGCGCTCACGCTCGGCCTGGCGCTGTTCTACACGCTCATCGGCGGCCATGTGACGGTGATGGTCACCGATTGCCTTCAGGGCCTTTACGTGAACGCGATATTCCTGCTTCTGTGCGTAATGTTCCTGGGCCAGTACGCCTGGCCGGAGATCGTTCACGCGATGAGGGAAGCGCCGGTAATCGCGACGCGGGCCGAACTGGAGCGCGAGGCGCAGCGGAAGTCGCAGGCGCACGAGAACGCTGTACGGCAGGGTCTGGCGGAGGAGGCAGCAAGACTGGCGAAGGAACGGGATGCGCTCCTCGCGAAGGTGCGCGACGAGGTGGCGCTGCGACAGGAGGCGAGGGGCAGGTCAATGCTAAACCCGTTCGACACGGGACGGGTGAAGGATTTCAGCCTCTGGTTTTTCCTGATACTCGTCTTCAACTCGTTCTACGGGATGCTTTCCTGGCAAGGGAGTTCGGCGTACCAGTGTGCTGCGGTGACGCCGCACGAGCAGAAGATGGGGGGCATCATCTTCAACTGGCTCTACGCATTGCGGATGGTGGGGCTGGTGACGATGACCCTGGCTGCGCTAACTTTCCTCACGCACCCGAAGTTCGCCGGACAGTCGGCGGCGGCGCGTGCGGTGCTGGAACGGCTGGCTGGGGGCGACACGCCACAACTCGCTGTCCAGCAAAGGGTGCCCGTTGCATTGAGGTTCATGCTGCCGGTCGGATTGCGCGGTCTCTTCTGCCTGTGGGGGGTCTTCCTCCTCATCACGACGCAGGACACATACCTCCACTCGTGGGGAAGCATCTTCATCCAGGATGTGGTGTTGCCGTTCCGGAAGAGGCCACTGACTCCGGAGCAGCACGTGAACTGGCTGCGCTGGTCCATAGCGGGCGTGGCTATCTTTTCCTTCTTCTTCGCCTGCTTCTACAGGCCTTCCGAGTTCATACAGATGTACTTCGCGATAACCGGAGCGATCATCAGCGGGTTGGGCTGCGCGATCATAGGCGGGCTCTACTGGAGATACGGGGGCACGCTCGCGGCCTACGTGGCTGTGGGGCTGGGGGCCGTGCTCTCCGTGGCGCGGATCGTCGCGCAGTACTTCACGGAACAGATCGCAGCGATGCCCCGCAAGGGAGTGTTCCTCCGCTTCCTCGACTATACGAACACCAGAGTCAACAGCCAGTATGTCTGGTTCTGGATCATGGTCGTATGCATCGTGGCATACGTGGTGCTGTCGCTGGTGACGGCGCGGAGGCCTTTCGACCTGGAACGGATGCTTCACCGGGGCGAGTACGACACGAAGGGAGAGCACAGGGCCGCAGCGGACGCCGTCAGGAGCGCATGGCTGAGGATCGTGGGAATCACCCAGGAGTTCACTCGCACGGATCGCCTCCTCGCCTTCGCCCTGGTGCTCTGGAACGGCGTGTGGATGGTACTGTTCTTCGGCGCTGCCGCGTACAACTTTCTTCTGGCGCCCATCCCTGACGCATGGTGGAGCGCCTTCTGGCGCATATGGCTCTGGGTGCAGGTGGCAGTGGGCGCTCTCGCCTATCTCTGGTTCTGCGTTGGCTGCGCAGGGGACATCAGACGCGTATTCGGCAGGCTCGCCACACTCCAGCGCGACGATACCGATGACGGGCGCGTGACGCAGCATGTCGTGCCAGGAAATCAGGATGCGGCGGCCGATATGGAAAAGGTCGCTCGCTGAAACAACTGAAGCCCGGCGAAAGTTCTCGCGAAGGGGAGGAGACAAGATGAAGGCTCGCACAATTGCCCTGCCGTTCGCCGTTGTGGCGGTCGTTCTCTCCGGCGTTGTTGCTCGACATGCTCGTGGGCAGGCGAGCGCCGACAGGTCGCTCGTGATCCATTACACCTTCGACGAACAGACTGGCGAGACAGCGAAGGACCGAAGTCCGTACGGGAACGACGGAAAGGTCGTGAAGGGCGAGTGGCTGGAAGAACTCGACGGGCGGAAGGGGGTCCTCCGCTTCGATGGCGACGAGGCCGTGATCAACGTGCCCGCCTCCGACTCGATCTCCATCGAGGGCGACCTGTCCTTCGAGATGTGGGTTCGCCAGAACGGGACGCCGAAGGGGACATGGGCCAGTTTCTTCGGCGACGGGCATTACTTCGATCTGTACCGCGTGTACTGGTACCAACTCGTCCTCTGGTATGCGAGACACAATGACGAACTCAAGGCATGGGAGAGCATGGACGTGCCCGTTGACCACCGCATCATCGGCGAGCGGTGGTCGCATGTGGCGGTCGTCTTCGAGTATCCGCGCATCCGCTTTTACAGGGACGGGGAACTTGTCCGCGACGCGTTCATGCCCGTGCCGCAGGGTTGGGGGCGCACGGCCAAGAGAATCGGCTGGAAGTGCCCCATGGACCTCGACGAGTTCCGCCTTTACCGTCGCGCGCTTACCGCCGCGGAAGTTGCCGCGCACGCGCGGGGCGGGGAGGTGGCCCCTCCGGAGGAGATCGAACTCGCCGTCGAGCCCGATTGGTACGCCAGGAGTGTCACGCTGCGGGTTTCGGCGAAGGGGGCAAAATACGGGGGTTACAGGGCTCAGATGACGCTCCTGAGAGGGGATTACAGCGAGGCCATCGCGCCGCAGACGGCGGCCCTCAAGGAGGCGTACAGCGGCTGCGGACGGTATGTCGCCACCGTCGCGGTGCCATTGAAGGGTCTGGAGGGCAATTCCATGGACGCGGTGGCGCGGATACTGGACCCGATGGGCAAGGTGGTACGAACGGTCTTCAGGCATGCGCACCTCGAAAAGCCCGAGTGGATCGAGACGAGGGAGGGCTACTCGGACGAGGTGCTGCCGCCGTGGACGCCCGTGGTGGCGGAGGCGAAGGCCGACGGAACGGTGGAACTGCGCGTGTGGGGCAGGCGGCACGTCTTCAGCGCTGTCGGTCCTTTCCCGCAGGAGATCGAGACCGGCGGGGCCAGGATACTCGCCTCTCCCATTGTCTTGAATGGCCAGGCCGGGGGAAAGGCGATTGCCTGGCGAAACGGAAAGGTCGCCCTCAAGGAGTCGTCGCCGACAGCGGCCGTCATAGAGCAGTCCTTCGACGGAGACGCCGTTGCGCTGCGCGTCGGCGCGAGGATGGAATACGATGGCTACACCATATATGACTGCGATGTGACCGCCGTGCGCGATGTGGACCTCCAGAGCCTTCTTCTCGACATTCCCCCTGCAGCGCGCCATGCCACCCTGTGCCTTGGCGACCGCGTCCTGCCGCCGGATCCCAAGATACCGATCGCGGAGTGGTATAGCGGCGCCGTCGGCGATAAGGACAGGTCGTGGCGCTTCAGCGCGAACATCTGGATAGGCGACGAGGAGCGCGGCCTCTGCTGGCAGGCAGAGTCAGACGAGTTCTGGCGCCGGGCCGACGAGCAGAGGTCCATAGAGATACTTCCGCAAGGGCAGGTGACCATGTTTCGTGCGCGGTTCGTTGACGTGCCGACTCACCTGGCGGCCGGCCAGACGCTGCGATACGAGTTCGCGCTGGTCGCCACGCCGATCAAGCCTCTGCTGCGCGACGCGTGGGACCTGAGGATCGCGCGCCTGGAGCCCTACGGTGGCGACCTGGACCTTCCGGATGCCACTGTGGGTGGCAAGCCCGCCCTCGTGCACCATGCCGATGCCGGTGTCCTTCACCTGCTCATGCTCCGCTGCGACGTCTGGCCCTATCCGTTGCCGGTTCACGAACAGTATGCGCGCGCTCTCGCCCGTGCAGTCAATGACGCTCATGCGCTCGGATTGAGGCCGTATCCGTACATCATCCATGAGCGTTTCGCCACGATGGCACCGGAGTTCGACCTCTATGGTCTGAACATGGTTCAGCGACCGATGAACCAGTACATCCCCGGTGGCAATCCTCCTGGTGCCCCGCGGCCCGGTCCTGTCTCTCCCACATACGGCTCGACCTCGCAAGGCACTGTGATGCATTGCGCCAAGAGCAGGGCGCTCCAGGATGCGGACGTTCACGCCCTGGCGCAGCTCCTCGACGAGTACGGTGTGGACGGCGTGTATCTCGATGGGACGGGCGTGCAGAAGCCATGCCGCAACCTCGACCACGGCTGTGGTTACCGCGCCCCCGATGGTACCATCAGGCCCACCTACCCGGTCTTTGCCAACCGCGAATTCCTGAAGCGCATCTATACGGCCGTCAAGAAGAGAAGGCCCGAAGGCATCGTGGACATGCATCAATCGTTCGGGCAGAACACTGCTGGTCTTGCGTATGCCGACGTCCTCTGGACGGGCGAGCAGTGGCATCATCTCCGCGAAACGGGAGCGAAGCACATCGCGTCCGAACTCACGCTCGACAAGTTTCGCGCGGAGTTCATGGGACGCCAGGTGGGCGTGGCAGCGGAGACGCTCGCCTACCGGCTCGGTCCGCAAATGAAGGTGGCGGCGATATCGCTCCTTCACGACATTCCCAACCGTCCGAGCACCCCGGGCTATGACCTGCCCGGCGCGCAGGCACAGCCGGTGGCGCTCACACCGGTACAAAAGGACTACTTCGCAGCGATGTCGCGCCTGTGGAAGGTCCGCGAACAGTTCGGCGCGAAGGAGGCGACGAAACTCTTTTACTGGAACAACCAGGATTACGTCCGTGTGTCGCCGGAACAGTGCTATGCGACGCTATTGAAGCATCCCAGAAACGGCGTCCTCGCGTTTATCTCCAACCTCCGGACCGATGCGGCAACGGTGAAGGTCGAGTTCAACCTGGACAGGCTCGGCCTGGCCGGAGCGGAGATCGAGGCTGTGAATGCGCTCACCGACGAGCCTCTGCGCGTCGCTGACGGCAGCGTCACCGTGCCGCTGGAGTCGGAGACGTGGATCTACATCTGGCTTCGTGGCCGCAGGTGACCTCGTGGGGCACATTGGTGTGGGAGAACGGGGAGGTGCGCAGACCTGACAAGACCCGCTATCTGAACGCGATGAGGCTCATCGAGCAAGGGGAGGTCCCGTTCGTCGAGACGGAGGCCGACTTCACGATTGTGGAGAAGGTGCTCGGGCGCAGCGTATGGCCAGCGAGGAAGTCCTACGACCTCGCGCCCGGGGACTACGTCGAGTTCGTCGAGCGTCTCGGCATGGACATGGCCTATCTCGCGGTCACATGGCGACTCGGACGCAGGGAGCGGCTCGACGAATGCGGGAGGCGGCTCTACGTGGATGGGACCATCAAGACGCGCCACGACTTGAAGCGCATCGAGGACCCTGGCGACGATGACATCCGACGCAGGCTCGACGAGATGCTCCCGGCCCTCGAGGGCACTGGAATCGGAACCATCTACAATCACTGGAACACGCCTGCCACGGTGAGCACTGCAATGGGGTATCAGGACTACTACGTGGCCTTGATCGAGGATCCGGATTTCGTCCGCGAGTTCTTCAGGAGGGTGGACGAGATTCTCGTCAGGCGGCTCGAGGTAGTTCTCGAATACCCGGTCGATGCCCACATCGTGTATGCCAACCTTGCTATGAGTTCCGGACAGATAGTCTCGGACGACCTCCTGGAGGAGTTCGAGATGCCATATCTCGAGCGAAACGTCAGGATGATCCGTGCCAGGGGACTCCCCGTGTCATTCCATTGCGACGGGGACTGCAGGAAGTTCTTCCCGCGCCTCATCGAGATGGGGATCGGTGGCATCCAGGCGATAGATCCGTGTGGCGGTCGGCAGGACATCTTCGAATTGAAGCGCCTCTACGGCGGCCGGCTGGCGCTTCACGGGAACGTAGATTGCGGGCTGTTGATCTCCGGCACACCGGAGCAGGTTGCGGCTGCCGTCAGGGAACAGATAGAGAAACTCGCGCCCGGTGGCGGCTACATCTGTTCCTCCAGCCATGACCTGAACGAACTGATGCCCCTGGAGAACATCTGGGCGCTGGCCAGGACAATTCACGAGGCGAGGGTACCCACTGCCTCCGCAGCGGTGCGCGAGCCGACCGCGACAGGCGAAGCGGGGTCCCGCAAGGAGCCAGGCGCGACATGACAGCACGTCGCATCGAGGTCGTTACCGTGGTGCAGGTGGATGCGCGGCATCCGGGGCTTCCGGCGAATCTGTGGTGTGCCCTGACACTCCTGGCGTCCCTCGGCCTCGCCGCTCCCGACGCCCCGACGATGCCGCCGGAATACGTGGCGCCGCCGCGCCCGACCGATGGGACCAACATGGCCCTGACGGTCGAGAAACTCACGAACGGGTGCGATCCGCCGCGCCCAGTTGTCATATGGGCCATCGGATCGAGTTTCACCGAATTCCTCGGAAACGGGGATGCACTGATCGCCGCGATCCGTGAGCGCTTCCCGAACGCTCCCGACATCGTTTACAAGAGGATGATCGGCGGCTCCACCTCCTACCATTTCCTCCGCGGTTGGGCCAGGCATCTCGTCATACCCGACCAGCCCGACGCGGTGCTCATCTACAACTTTGGAAAGACCGAGGACCTGGAGGCGCTGATTGTCGAACTGAGGCAGCGCACGACGGCCGACATCCTCGTTCCGACCCTCCACTGGTGCACGAACCACAAGGATGTCTGGCCTGACCCGGATGCGCCGAACCACCATCAGGATCCGCCCGCCCTCCGCGAGATGTGCCGACGCCACGGCGTGGAGTTCGTCGAGAATCGCCGCGAGATCACGGATTACATGCTGGCCAACGGGCTGAAGATAGAGGACCTCCTGGTCGATTCGGTTCACCAGAACCCCCTGGCCGCGAAGATCATAAACATGAACATCGCGCGGCATTTCAGCCGCCCCGAGCGCTTCGGCTACGACCCGCGCTCCCGCGAGCGAAGGATCGAGGTCGAGTCGGCATCTCCCGATCTCTCCAGGGACGGTTCCTGGGCGCCTGACGAGGCCGGCCGGGGGCTCGTGGCCAACGGTCTGGCCTCCATGGAGATACGGTTCACCGGCGCGAGGGTAGACCTGATCGGTTGGACCGCACCCGACGGCGGGACGCTCAGGGTATGGGTGGATGGTCAGCCGGCGAGCGAGGTCGAGACCTTCTACGCTACCTATGTGAATCCCGACCCGGGCAACTTCATAGAGCCACAATCGCCCCAGGTTGACCTCCGCCGCGCCGTCACCGACCGGTGTCCGCACAGGGTCTGCCTCGGTGAAAACATCGTGCCGCAACACTGGACCATCCTCATGACGAGCGACGAGGGCGACTACACTCTGGTCGGCAGCGTCACCGGTCCGGACGGCGAGGGCAACGCGTTCAGGCCCTTCAGGAGCCTCTCGGGCCAGGTGATCATCGAACCGGAGATGTGGCGTCTTGCAACTACAAACCGGGCTCGCGATCGTTTCACCTTCGAGGTCAGGCGCTGCACCGAGGAGAAGGTGGAGTTCAGAGGTCCCTCGCGGAAGTTCCGCTGCCGCCTGGCGTGGAACCTTTCGAATGGTCCGCACACGGCGAGGGTGGAGGCGCAGGGTGATGGACCCGTTATCGTGGATGCGTTCGATGTCTTCGAGCCACCTGAGAAGGGGTCGGATAGAGGTGAGGAGGGCGGGTGATGTCGAGGCTCCGGCCGATCGTGATTGTGTCCTTTATCTGTGCGTCGCTGGTCGGGTGGGCCCTTGCGAGAGGCGACGAGGGTCCGGCGCTCCATTATGACTTTGGTCAGGCGGGCGAGGTGGCGACCGACATCAGCGGCCACGGGAACGACGGTCGCATCGTGAAGGCGGTGGTCCTCGATGAGGTCGCCGGCCGGCGCGGCGTGCTGCGGCTCGATGGAAAATCATCGTTCCTGAACTGCGGGAGTGGAGATTCCCTCCGATTGTCGGGTGATTTCACCCTGGAGTTCTGGCTGCGGGTCAACGATCCGGTGCAACAGGGCGGCACGCTCATCGCGTGCGGTCGCGCGTTTCAGCTCTATGCCATGCGTACGATAATGGCTGACTATCGCACGGGAGACGACCACGTCAGGCTGACACTCGGGAAGACGGCGGACTGCGTCGGCAGCGGATGGAGTCACGTTGCGCTCGTCGTCGAGTACCCCCGCATGCGCCTCTTTTGCAACGGAGAACTCATCTGCGATGCCTACATGCCCATCCCGGGCGTTTTCGAGCCTGAACCGGCGGCAAGGATTGTGGGCCAGCGATGTGCGATAGACATTGACGAGATGAGGTTATACCGGCGGGCCCTGGGGTCTGCCGAGGTCGTCGCTCACTCGCACGGGGAGGAAGTTCGAGGGGTGCGCGAATTTGAACTCGCCGTTGAGCCCGACTGGTACGAGCGCGGCGTGGCCCTCCGCCTGTCGTGCAAGGGAGTTGACCCTGCCGGTTGCGTCGCGGAGATGGCGCTTCTGGGGGGTGACCGCGCCCCTGTCTTCGCGCCGGCGAGGTCGGAACTCGCCGAGCCCTTCGCTAACTGCGGGCGATACACGGCCACGACGCGATTCCCGCTCAATGGGATCGAGGGGAAGTCCCTGGATGGAACGGCGCGAATACTTCGCCCGGATGGCACAGTGATCGCGACGGTCCTCCGCCACGTTTCGCTCGACAAGCCGGACTGGATCGAGAACCGGGAGGGGTACCCCGTGGATGTTCCCCCTCCCTGGACGCCGGTGGAGGTTGCGCCCGGGCCGGAGGGCGTTGTCGAAGTACGTGTATGGGGGCGACGCCATCACTTCACTGCTGCCCGACCCTTCCCGGACCAGATCGAGACTGGCGGCGTCGCATTGCTATCTTCTCCCATAGTCCTGCGGGGGCAGGCCGACGGGAAGCCGATAGTCTGGTCCAGCGGTCGCCTCGAGATCCAGGACACAACCCGCATGGCGGCCACGGTGAAGCAGGACTTCGAGGCCGACCCTCTCGCGCTCAAAGCGGCCGCGACGATCGAGTACGACGGCTACATGATCTTCGACTGCGTCCTCCAGGCCCGACGCGACGCGAATGTCGAGAGCCTTCTGTTCGAGATCCCGCTGGTCGCCCGCTACGCTGGCCTGTGCTTCGGAACAGACGTCTATCCCGAGAAAACGGATCCGCCTGTGCCGATGAGCGCACTGCACATGGGCACTGTTCGCGGCGACCTCTCCTTCCGGTTCAGTCCGAACGTGTGGCTCGGCGATGAGGAACGCGGGCTGTGCTGGCAGGCAGAATCCGACGAATGCTGGCGTTGCGCCGACCAGCAGAAGGCCATCGAGGTCCTTCTGCGTGGGGAGACCACCATCTTTCGGGCGCACTGGGTTGACACGCCTGTGAGGCTCGTGGCCGGCGAGACACTGCGTTACAGGTTCGCACTGCAGGCCACGCCCGTCAGACCGCTGCTCCGTGACGCATGGGACCTCAGGATAATTCGCAGCGATCCCTACGCAGGGCCCTCCGAGAATCCCGACCTGAACCTGCCCGATCGGTACGTGAAGCGGGATCACGTCAAGGCCGACCGCATATACAGCGTCGTCGTGGACGAACTGAACCTGTTCGAGCCCGGGCCGGACCGCGTCCCCGCCTTGGAATATTACGCGGAGATGGGTGCGCGGCACCTCTGGATCAACGTGCACGACAACTGGCCCTGGCCATGGCCGAGGGACAAGAAGTTCGCGGCGGCGCTCAGGCGTCTCGTTGACTGCGCCCACGCACACGGCCTTCGCGTGTATGACTACCTCATCCACGAGCGCATGCCGACCGACGTTCCCGAATACGACCTGTACGGGTTCCGCATGTCGAGCCTTCCCCTGGCGCCTTACGAGGCGACGGTCGGCTTCTGCGCAAAGAGCAGGGCCTTGCAGGACGCTGTCATCTACAACCTGGCCCGCCGCCTGAATGAGTACGGCGACGACGGCGTTTACCTCGACGGGACGACCGTGCACTTCAAACCGTGTCGGAATCTCGCCCATGGTTGCGGCTATCGCGCGGCCGATGCCGCAGGGCCTGTCCGTGCTGCCGTCGAGTTCGACCAGACCGACCGCGGTTTCTACGGCAGCGATCGCTCGGTCCACACCACTTACCCGGTGTTCGCTAACCGCGAGATGATGAAACGCATCTACACCGTCGTCAAGAGCCGCCGCCCGGACGGCGTCATTGATGTCCATTCCTGGTACCTCAATCCTGCGTGCCTGGCGTACGCTGATATTCTCTGGACCGGTGAGCAATGGTGGCACCTCAGGGGGAAGGGCACGAATTACGTCGCGGGAGAACTTACCCTCGATATCTTCCGCACGGCCTTCACTGGCTTGCAGATCGGCGTCGCCGCCGAGACGCTTCCATACCGCCTCATCGGCAACACGCAGAAGAACAGCCAGGTGGCCGCCACCTCTCTTCTCCATGACATCCCCGTGCGCATTCGCACGCAGGACACTGAATGGTTCGACATCATGAGCAAATTGTGGAAACTGCGGGAGCGGTTCGGCATGAAAGAGGCCGAAAAACTCTACTACTGGATGAACGGTGACTTCGTCCGTCTCTCGCCGGAGAAATGCTACGCGACCCTCTTCAGACACCCGAGAAACGGCGTCCTCGCGTTTATCTCCAACCTCCGGACCGATGCGGCAACGGTGAAGGTCGAGTTCAACCTGGACGCGCTCGGACTTCGGGACGCGAAACTCGAGGCGTTCAACGCCCTGTCGGGTGAACCACTGGTGCTTCGCGACGGTTCGATATCGCTCCCGCTCGGTTCGGAAGAATGGGCATACGTTTGGCTCCGGCCAACTGGGTGGAAAGATTGACACGATGCTGAAGGTGAGGCCGTATCAACTTCTGTGCGTGGTGTGCGGCTTCGGCGAGTACGGGTCGGGCCCGCGAGATCCGCAACTTCGCACGTTACTGGAGAAGATTCGGGCAAACCCCGACCTTCCCGTCTCGCTCCGCTGCAACGTGGACGACCTGTTCTCCTATCAGTCGCCTGGGATCCCTCGCGGTGCAGCCGGCGGCGCCGAATACAACCGCAAGCGCGACCTTGATATACTGCGGATTCTGGACTTGCCACCGGGGATCGTCCTTCCGGCAAGGATCATTCTCCTCGCGCTATTGAAAAGGATCTCGACCGTGCGCGGGCTGTGCGCTTACGGCTCCGTCGCCCCCGCCGCGTGGCAGGGCTGTCCGAAGGCCTTCAGCGGTTATTACGAGCGCGGGCGCAGGATGGGCATCCAGGCTATCGTCCCGCCGAGGAAACCCGCCGAGAGGGCGTGTGACAGGGCCCTCGCGCTGAAGGAGATGCGCTCGGCCAGCGCAATCCGCGCAAGACCTCACATCCTCCTCTGTGCCGTCGCCCAGTACGGGAATGGTATCAGACCCCCCTTCGCCGACGATAACCTTCCCGAGATGATCCAGCGCGTCCTTCGCAAGCCCTCGACCCACATCACGCTGGTCAGCGGCGCCGACAGGATGATGTGTGGGCCATGCCCCTACCGCAACCCCATAGGCGGCGTCTGTGCAGTGGGGGCGTTCGGCTCGGGCGGGCTGTACAACGAGTTGAAGGACCTGAATGTGCTCCAGAGGCTCGGGCTTGCGTACGGCGCTACCCTCGAGGCGAGGGAACTGTTCGGCATGATCTTCCGGCGCATCCCCGACGTCAGGGGCGTCTGCGCGCTGGATCGCGGGATACCACGTAGCTCGCTGTGGCGCGATGCCTGCGGAAGGGATCCCGATCCTTGCCCCGGATACCGCAAGGGCAGGAGGATACTCATGAAAGCCCTGGCAGGTTCGGATCGAGCGAAGGCAAGTGTGCCGCGACATTTCGAAAGGATAAGGGGGTCGTGACGATGATTGGCGGAGCACCCGAGAGACTGATGGAGCGGGTTCGCGCTGAAAAGGCGGTATGGCTCTTCTGCGGCGACAGCATCACGCAAGGCGCCCTTCATACCGGTGGTTTCCGCGACTATGTCGAACTTCTGGCGGAGCGCGTGCGTTTTGAACTCCATAAGCCGCTGCACATCTTCGTCAACACCGCCTACTCGGGCGACACGACGCGCGAGATCCTCGCCCAGATTGAGTATCGCGTCATCCGTTTCGATCCCGACATCTTCTCCTTGATGATCGGCATGAACGATGCACACCTCAATCGGAACATCACCCTGGACGAGTTCAGGCGCAACACGTGCTCGATCGTCGGGCGGGTGCGCGAATCCACCAGCGCCCAGATAATACTCCAGACCACCTGTGCCGTGGTTCCAGCTCTCGCGCCTGAGCGCCCGCGCTTCCCGGAGTACATGGACGTTGTCCGGGAGGTCGCGCTCGAACTGGACACGGCTCTCGTGGACCATCACGCCGAATGGGAGAAGATTCGGACGAAAGACCCGACCCGGTACGAGTCGTGGATGGCGAACCCCATCCATCCGAATGCCCTCGGCCACTGGGTCTTCGCTGAAAAACTGATGAACTACTTCGGGTTTGGACCGCTGGAGAACTGCGTGCCGCCCCGTCCTCTCGCTCATGTCGCGAGCGGTGAGGGCAATAAACGATGACCCGGGACATTCAGGAGTCCATGAAAATGCTCGACATAGAACTTCAGGCCATAAGCAGCGGCTACGATCGGAAGACCTGCTGGGTCCATGCCCGCGCAGGCGCCATTCCGCGCCCCGGCCAGCCTCCCATCGTGGTCCTCACGATGCACAAACTCCGCATAACGGGCGACGATGTCTTCTATCCGATTTGTGACATGCGCACCGACGACGGCGGAAAGACGTGGGTGGGTCCAACCGAGCACCGCGACGCCTTCGCGCGCAGGAAGGTGAGGAAAGGACTGGAGGAGGGGATCTGCGACTTCTGGCCGGCGTGGCACGCCGCTAGTGGACGCCTGCTCGGGATCGGGCACACCGTCCGCTACTTCGATGACAACATACCTCGCGCGCCGGAGCCGAGGCGCACCGCCTACAGCATCTATGACCCCGACCGGCGCGAGTGGTCACGATGGAAGACCATGGAGTCGCCATACCCCGAGGAGGGCGCAGGAAGCGTGCAGCGCTACGACCTGCCCGATGGCCAGATCCTCCTTCCCACGTACTTCATCATCCCGGAGATGTTCCGCGCGCGCATCGAGGACAGATATCGCGCACAGTACGGGGTCACCGTCATGCGGTGCACCTTCGACGGCGAGATCCTCCGCTACGTGGAGCACGGGAACGAGATGACCGTTCCCACCGGCCGCGGGCTCTGCGAACCATCCCTCGCATTCTTCCGCGGACGCTATTACCTGACGCTTCGCAACGACGACTTCGGCGCCGTGGCCACGGGTTCCGACGGTCTCCACTACGATGAGCCGCGGCGGTGGATGTTCGACGACGGCTCAGACCTCGGCAATTACAACACCCAACAGCACTGGGTCACGATGCCCGACGCGCTCTATCTCGTTTACACTCGTCGCGGTGCGAACAACGACAACGTCGTCCGTCACCGCGCACCGTTGTTCATCGCTCAGGTTGACACCGATCGCCTCTGCGTAATCAGGGAGACCGAGCAGATACTGGTGCCCAACCGGGGCGCCCGCCTCGGCAACTTCGGGGTCACCAGAATAAGCGAAACCGAGTCGTGGGTCACGGTGGCGGAGTGGATGCAGACGCACCCGCCCAGATACTGGGATGTCAGCCAATGCGAGAAGTACGGAAGCGATAACACGGTCTGGGTCGCCAGGGTACGATGTCGGAGATGACCATATGCCGGTGCGAGCGACATCTTCGTCCAATGGTCCCGCTCGATTCCTCGGGGTCCTGCTCGCGCTCGCAGGTTGGATGGTTGCGTCGAGCGTTGAATGCTGAACGATGGCTGGAGGTCTTCATGCGGGTTCCTTCGATACGGGTGCAGGACAGTTACGTGATCGCCGGCGATGAGATTCCCCGGCCGGGTTCCAGATTCTACACGTTTCCCTCGCTCGCGATGTGCTCTGACGGTTCCATCGTATGCCTGGCACTCGTGGGAACCGAGAAAACGGGGCCCGATGGAAGGATCAGGGCGTTCAGGTCATCGGACGGTTGCAGGACGTGGCGGGAGATGCCGTCTCCCACTCTGTGGGATGAGCGAGCGGATCCGGACTGGGGATATGTCGTCGGTCACGTGTTGGAGACATCACCGGGATGCTTCCTGTCGGCGTACCTGAAGTCCGACAGGACAATCGCCGCGGATCCCCTTTTCCATCCCGTGACTAGCGGCATGAAGCGCAGCGTCGTGAGGCTTGCGCACTCCTCCGACAGCGGTCGCACGTGGTCGAGGCCGCGGGACCTTGACTACACCTTGCCCGACATCATAGTTCCCGGTCGCCCGCTGCGCCTTTCCGACGGTTCGATTGGCATGCCGGTCGAGGTGTGGCACGAGTGGGACAAGGGCTGGCGCGAGTATCCCTCCACGCGCCTCATCCTCTCGCTGGACGGTGGGCGGACCTGGCCGCTGGCGGGGCTTATCGCGCGCGACGAGTCCCGTTGTTGTATATATGGCGACCCGCGGCTCGCGCTGTCGCCCGACGGCCGTCTGATTGCGCTGATGTGGGCGCACAACTTCGTCGAATCGCGCGATTTGCCTGTCCATCGGTCCGAGTCGCGCGACAATGGCCGCACGTGGAGCATCCCACACGATACCGGTCTCGTCGGCCAGATCGCCAACCCAGTCTGGCTCTGCGATGGCCTGCTGATGGCGGTATATCAGCGCCGCTTCGGACCGGAGGCTGGCATCAGGGCCGTGATCAGTCGCGACGCGGGCATGACCTTCGATCCCGAAACGGACGTTCCGCTCCTTCTGATGGGACATCACACCGACAATACCAACCCGTTCTCCGGATACGTCGAGGCGTACACCTTCGGCTACTCGTCGGTGCTGTGCCTGTCCGATACCGTGTTCCTCGTCTCTTTCTGGCAGAGCAACGGCAGGACCACCTTCATCCGCGCACTGAAAGTCGAAGTGCGATGACTCGTGCACTCCTACTCATTCGGCGAGTGCAGGGGGCGGGTTCACCGGCACGCCCTTCGACTGGCGGGAATGTGGAAGATATGGAGGCAAAACGCGTCTTCGGACGCTCCTCCGGTTCATGATGAAAGGCGTTCGAATGCGAGGCGAACAAGTTCGCGAAAGGCTTCACGACGGCGGGCTCCTGTATGGGACTCACGTGACGGTCCTCAGCAACACAGCGGCCGCGAGGATGCTCGCTGCCGCCGGTCTGGACTTCGTCTTCCTCTGCGGCGAGCACATGTCCCTTGACCGCATAGAGATGGGAGCACTGTGCAGCCTCTACGCGTCGCTGGGGATATCTCCCATCGTGCGCATCTCGCATCCCTCGGCGGTCGAGGCTGTCAAGGCGCTGGATGCCGGCGCAGAGGGCATCGTCGCCCCGTACGTGGAGACGACCGAACAGGTGCGGGAACTCGTGGGCGCCGTGCACTACCGACCGATGAAGGGTAGGCTCCTGGAGGAGTTCCTCTCTGGTGCGCGGAAACCCACCAGGAAGACCGTCGCTTTCCTCCGGCGATTCAACCGTCACAACTACCTCATCATCGGCGTCGAGAGCGTACCCGCGTTCCAGAACCTCGACGAACTCATCGGAGTGCCGGGCGTTGACGGCGTCTTCATCGGCCCTCACGACCTGAGCGTCTCTCTGGAAGCGCCGGAGGAGTGGAATAATCCTGAACTGAGCCGGACCATCGAGGAGATAGTGGTACGTTGCCGAGCGGCAGGGGTCGGCGTCGGCGTCCATTCGAGGGCCGACGTCTCCAACATCGAGCAGTTGCGCCATCTCATCTCCCGGGGGATGAACTGGATTCTCGACTCCGCCGACGTGGCATGGGCCGCTGCGGTCCTGCGGGAACGGCGGACCCTTCTGGGCGCAGGGACGTCCGTGGCGACCGGCCCGGCAGAGGCCGAAGTCGCCTCGTGTATCGCGCCCGTTCCGAACCCGGGCACGCGACGTGGCCGCCGCGCCAACAACCTTGCCGAATCCGGAGGAGGGAGAGTCCGTGCACGTCCTTGAGATGTTCTCGCTGAAGGGCAGAGTCGCGCTTGTCACCGGTGGCGCGGGTCAACTCGGCCGCCAGATGGTCACCGCGCTGGCCGAGGCTGGCGCGCGCACGTACGCAGCGTCGCGGGACCTCGACAACCTTCGTGCTCTCGCCAACGTTTGCGCCGCCCGGGGTCTGGACGTTCGTGCCGTCCGCTACGATCAGGGGGATGAATCGTCCATACTCTCCCTCCACCGCCACATCATTCAGGAGAGTGGAAGACTGGATGTCCTCGTGAACAACGCGGTCTCCCGTATCGGCCTCTTCGCCGGCCACCGTATTGACGCTGCGACGTTCGACGAGGACATACGCATCAACGTTCGTGGACTCTTTCTCATCACCCGCGCCTTCGCCGAGAGTATGGCCGAGCGCGGCGAGGGAGGCTCGATCATCAATGTCGCCTCGATCCACGGCATGGTCGGGATGGATCGCAGCCTTTACGAGGGGACAAGTACCGCGGGCGACAAACCCACCTACTACTTCCAGAAAGGTGGCATGATCAACTTCACCCGCTACATCGCCGCGTATTACGGACCGAAGGGCATCCGATGCAACAGCATCTCGCCCGGCGGATACTCCGAGGAAGGCGACCAGGAGCACATCGCGCGATACCGGACCCGAACCTTTCTCGGTCGCAGGTTGAACGACACCGACCTCAAGGGTGTCGTGGTCTTCCTCGCATCGGACGCGTCTCTCTACGTCACCGGTGTGAACATACCGGTTGACGGCGGATACACGGCCATGTGATCGCGGAAACCTGCAATGTTCTCTTCGTCCGGCAGACAGCGCAGAAGGATATCCGTCCACACGGACCCATTTCGTTGCGACGCGGAGTGAACATGATCTTCCAGAACATACTCAACGAAGGGCAACTCGAAGGTATCCGAAATGCATCGGAAGAGATCCTGGAACGCGCCGGTATCAAGGTGATGGACGACAATGCGCTTTCCCTCTGCCGCAAGGCCGGCGCGAAGGTCAACGATGCGACAGGACTTGTGCGCATGCCCCGCGAACTCCTCCGGGAACTCGTCGGGTTGGCGCCCTCGCGGTACAGCGTCCGGGGGCTGGGCGGAGCAGAATGGACCATCGGAGATGGTCAACAATGGGGCGTGGCCATAACGAGCGATCCGTGGATCGTGGATTACAGGACCCGGCGGCCACGCCGTCCCTGCTCCGAGGACATCCGCCGGAACACCATTATCGGCCAGTCTCTCGAGCACGTCATGGGTCTCACGTGCATGGATTTCCCGGTCTCCGATGCTGCGGGGCCGTTATCGTATCTGACCGCGCTCGAGCAACATCTGACGCACCACTCGAAGCACAATTACGTGTATGCCACGTCGGTCGAGAGCATGGAACGATGGCTGAGGATAGGAAAAATCCTGAACCGGGGCGGCGACCTCCACGGCAGCCGCTTGTTCACCGTTGCAGTGGCCTCGCTCTCGCCCCTCGCGATCACCGGCATGAATATCGGCCTCCTGGCGACCGCCTGCGAGTACGGCTTCCCGGTGGTGCCAACGGTGTGTCCGACGGCCGGGATGACGAGCCCATACAGCATCTCCGGCACGCTCGCCCAGGGGAACGCCGAGATACTCTTCATCCTGGCGCTGACGCAGATATATCGAGCAGGGGACCCATTCCTCTACGGCTTTGGCCCAGCGGTAGGCAACCTGCGCAACGGGGCTTGCCTGTACTACACGCTCGACAAGGTCTTCTGGAAGGTGGCGCACGTCGCTCTGGCCAAGTCGTACGGCTTGCCGGTCATGGCGGAGTGCGGGGGCTCGATGACATGCCATTTCGATCCGCAGACGGGTGCAGAGGGGATGCTCTTCATGCTCGCCGCGGTGGCCTCGGGTGCGCATGTCCTGCCCGGCTACGGTTCGACCCTGAACGCCATCGGTCACTCGACCGAGATGATGCTCCTTCAGGACGAGTACTTCCGGGCTTCCAGGTTCCTGGTCAGGGGGTTCGCGAGCGACGCGAAGCACCTCTCCGTGGCAGGCGTCGAACAGGTGGGTCCCTGTGGCGAGTTCATGACCCACGACCTTACGCTCGAATATATGCGCGGCGGGGAATTCTTCGCGCCGATCCTTTTCGACTACTCGGGCGATGCTGAACCCGGGCCATCGGTCATGCAGCGCGCCCACCGGAGGGTGGAGGAGATCGTCAGCCGCTTCGTGTCCCCCGTGCCCGGGGACGTGCGGGAGGAACTGCATCGGTTCTTCCGGGACGAGCGGATGCACGCGTGAGGGAAGTTCGATGGGGAGCCAGGTCACATGAATCGGTCGCTGAAGAGGTCGCTGGACCTTTTTGATCGGGCGCGGGCGGTCGTCGCGGGTCAGACGCAGCTGTTGAGCCGGCATCCCACGCGGCACGCGTTCGGCGTAAGCCCGATATATGCCGAACGCGCAGCGGGCTGCCGGTTCTGGGATGTTGACGGAAACGAGTACATTGACATGACCGGCGGTACCGGTGTCATCTACCTGGGCTATTGTCATCCGGAGGTTGACGAGGCAGCGATCGAACAGATACGCCGGGGGATCGCCTATCCGGTCAACAGCCCGCTCGAGGTGGAACTGGCAGAACTGCTCATCGAGGCGATTCCGTGTGCGGAGATGGTGAGATATGCCAAGGGTGGAGGCGAGGCGAACGCGGTGGCGGTTCGCCTTGCACGCGCCTACACCGGACGAGACAAGGTCCTGTTCTGCGGGTACCATGGCTGGCACGACTGGTACATCGCCGGGAACCTTACCCGGGGGCAGGGTCTGAGCGAATTCCTCTTCCCTGGTGTTCCCGTGGCGGGAGTGCCGCGAGCGCTCGCGGGCACCGCGATTCCGTTTGGCTATAACGATCTCCATGGCCTGCGACGCGCGCTGGACGCTAACAGGGGAGAGGTCGCCTGCATCATCATGGAGCCCGCACGCTTCCGCCAGCCGGAGCCCGGGTTCCTGGAGGAAGTGCGGTCGCTGGCAGACGAGTATGGCGTCGTACTGATCTTCGACGAGGTGGTCACGGGTTTCCGTTACGCACGGGGTGGCGCGCAGGAGTACTTCGGAGTAAGGCCCGACATCGCGACATTTGGCAAGGCAGTCGGCAACGGCTACCCTATCTCGGTGATAGCAGGTCGGCGAGATGTCATGGACGCGGTGAGTACCAGTTTTGTCAGCAGTTCCTACTGGAGCGAACCGGCGAGCATGGCCGCCGCAGCCGCGATACAGAGGATTATCAGGCGAGATAGTGTCATCGAGCACATCTGGAGGATGGGAGAACGGCTCCAGGAGGGAATTCGGAGGATCGGCGGAGACCTCGGCCTGCCGATTGGGATCCGTGGGCTTCCGCCGGTCTTCCAGATCGCCTTCGAACTCGATGGCGCGAACAAGTACGCCACACTCATGACGCAGGAGATGGCGAAGAGAGGTGTTCACATGATCACAGGCGTTTACGTGATGTACGCTCACCGGCCAGCCGACGTTGATGATGTGCTCTCAGCCTTCGAGGAGGTGGCGGGGATACTGAAGAGGGCACGGGAGGAAGGGGGACCCGATAAGTTCCTCGAGGTGCCTGAGGCGCGCAGCGTCTTCGGCAGGCGCCTGGTCTGATCCGGAGTCACACCACGGGGTTCGGGGGTTCCTCGCCCCGCAGGACGGCAAGCAGGTTTTCTGCGGCCATGACGGCCATCTTCGTCCGGGTGCTCGTGGTCGCGCTGGCGATGTGGGGGCAGGTGACGGCGTTGTCCAGTTCGAGGAGGCCGGGCGCGGCGTGAGGTTCCTCCTCGTAAACGTCGAGTCCTGCCGCTGCTATCCATTTCTCCCGCAGCGCTCTGACCAGCGCCTTCTCGTCAATGATCGGACCGCGCGAGGTGTTTATGAGCACGGCCGTCGGTTTCATGAGGCGGAGTTCGCGTTCGCCGATGAGGTGAACCGTTTCTTTCATGAGCGGCACGTGGATGGAGACGAAATCGGACTCGGCGAGGAGTTGGTCGAGGGGCACCTTCCTAGCGCCGATCCGGTTTTCGAGTTCCGGGTTTGGGTTGACATCGCTATAAAGGACGCGCATTCTGAAGCCGACCGACTTGAGGGCGAAGTTGGTTCCGATCCTGCCGGTGCCGACGACGCCGAGGGTCTGGCCTGTTATGTCCTGACCGAGGAACTGCATGGGGCCCCACCCCTGCCACTTGCCGGTGCGCATGAAATTGTGGCTCTCGGTGATGCGCCTGGCGGCCGCGAAGAGGAGCGCCCATGCCATGTCGGCCGTGGCATCGGTGAGGACGCCGGGGGTGTTCGTGACGCGGATGCCGCGCCTCCTGGCGGCCTCGATATCTATGTTGTTGTAGCCCACGGCGTAGTTGGCGAATACCTTGCAGCGGGGTCCTGCAGCCGCAAGGACCTCGTCGTCTATGGTGTCGGTCAGGAGACACAGCACACCGTCACGCCCCCTCACGCCCGCGATGAGTTCGGCCTTGGTGAGGACACGATCGTGCGGGTTGATCTCGACGACTTCGCAGTTCCTTTCGAGGACCTCTATGCCGGGTCTCGGTATCAGGCGGGTGACGAACACGTTCCATCCCATGTCGCGTTCTCCACACGGAGGCATTCGAGGCGGGACAGGCGACCTGCGTCCATCGTTCGCCCGGAATTATATCAGCGATCGCACCTCACTTCAATGAGTTTTCCAGAGGTCGGGTAGGATCGCACGTCCACAATTTCGGCATTATCGAAACTCGGCCGAACTGGCCTCGTACTGCCGCGAAAGGAATTTTGTGGGATTTCCGAGTGCCTGTGGTCCGGAGTCATCCGAACCAGGGGAACAAGCACTGCGGCGCGGTGCGGGGTTCGATGCCGATGTTTACCCGGGCCCGACGTATTGGGAAACGATTCGGGACAGCCCTTGACCGGACGCCCCTCCGGATCTGGCGGAGAGGGGGGGATTCGAACCCCCGGTGCCCTTGCGAGCACACCGGTTTTCGAAACCGGCCCATTCAACCGCTCTGGCACCTCTCCGCGGTGTCACCCTGCCGTTTGAGGCGGAAAAACTCGCGCAACAACTCGCCGCATTCGGTTGCGAGGACTCCGCCGCTGACTTCGATGCGGTGATTGAGGCGGGCATCCGTCGGGATGCTGTAAAGGCTTCCACACGCGCCAGCCTTGGGGTCTGCGGCCCCGTAAACGAGCCTGGCGATGCGGGCAAGAACGAGGGCGCCCGCGCACATCACACATGGTTCGAGGGTAACATACACCGTGCAGGCGCTCAAGCGCCAGGTCCCAAGCGCTGCGCTGGCCTGTGTGAGGGCGATGATCTCTGCATGGGCGGTGGGATCGCGCAGGAGTTCGCGCTGGTTGTGAGCGCGGGCTATGACCACCCCATCGCGCACGATGACAGCCCCCACTGGCGTGTCCTCGTGTTCCCAGGCAGCGCGCGCCTCGGCGAGCGCGACCTTCATGAACCGTTCGTCAGAACAGGGATCATCCGTCATCGCATCAACCGCTTCCAGCGTTTTTCCACCTCGTGGCGGGCTTCCTCGTCGGGGATCTGCTCGTACAGTTTCCTGGCGACCTGCTCCGAGAGGTCGCGGCGGGCGACCTCGAGTCCGGCCGCGATGAGATCATAGAAACGTCGTGGCTGGATTCCGTTTTCGAGGAGCAGTCGGAGTCCACCGAGTATGCGCTCGTTCGGCGCGAATTTGCTGTCCACGTTTCTCACACCGCGCGCCACCTGGTCGCGCAGGGTCTTCGAGAAAAGCCTGTCCGGCAGCAGACGTATGTACTCGTTGAACGTCTCCCGCCCCACGTGGCGGCCGCAGTCCTTCCACAGCGCGGGGGCAATCTCCTGATCCAGCAGTTCGCGAGCGGCTCGTGTGACCTTCGGGTCGTCGGCCAAATCGCTCAGGCGTTCGACGTTTCTCAGGCGGCCCTGGGCAGAGATGAAGAAGTGCAGGCCGTTGTGGGCGTATAGTTTTATGCGTTCGCGGGCATGGAACTCCGCATCGCTGACGAAGTTGAACGCGCGCGCGTGGAAGACGTCGCTATCGTAACAGGAGCGCGGGAGCGGCATTCCGTAGAACGCCTCTCCCACCACCCCCCAGTCGAGGCCGGGAAGGACCGGCGTGTAGTCGGGCTCCGCCTTTTCCTCGATCCTGCACATGCGTCCCATGACCGTGTCCAGGAGGCGGATGTTCCTGGGGAATCGTGCGCGCCATTTTTCGGCGATGTTCTCCCCGTTCTCCGAACAGAGGATATAGATGGAATCCTTCCGGTCTCTGATGCGTTCGTAGAGCCAGTTGAGTGCGCCATCGAGGTTCTTCACTCCGACAGCGGTGAAGAAGAGTCGCGTTTGCTCGATATGCCGTCGGATAGGGGCATCCTGCTCCGGCACATCGAGCCGGAACGCACTCACGTCCTCGACCTTCAGCGGTTGTATCTCGCTCGCGGCGAGATTCATGGTGTACACACCGCGCTTCTGGATTCCCTCGACCAAATCCGCCTTGTAGTGAGTGTCGAGGAACGTCATCTCATATTCGTCGCGAAGTTCTGGACCAAGGAATCCTAGGGATAGCGCACCCGCTCCCAAGACAACGATACGATCGGCCACGTACTTTCACTCCTTGTATGCGGTCTTGGGGTCGAAGACAGGCTGCTCCGATACGACGAGCGAATCACTGTCGGCGACGTATTCCCGGAAGTAGCAGGACCTGTAGCCCTTGTGGCAGGCCGCCACGCGCTGTTTCACGAGGATGAGGAGCGACTTGCCCTCGCAGTCAACGAAGATGCGCCTGACCTCCTGGGTGTGGCCACTGGTCTCGCCCTTCATCATGAGGCGACCGAGCGAACGGCGGAAGACGTAAACTTTGCCGCTCTCGATAGTCTTCTCGAGCGCCTCGCGGGTCATATAGCAGAGCGTGAGCGCCCTGTTGTTGTCCGCGTCGGCGATTATCGCCGGTATCAGCCCGCGCTCGTCGAATTGAAGCGAGTCAAAGAGGCGCATGCGTGTTCCATCCTCGGCAGACCTCATCCCACACGCGCGAGTTCGAGACGGCCGCCTATGGCGCGGTCGAACCGCTCGCGGAGCCTCTTGTGCTCGGGCGCCGCGAGTTGCGGGTCGCGCAGGACCAGGTCGAAGGCGTCTCTGCGCGCCGCCCGCAGCAGCGCATAGTCACGGATGATATCCGCAATCTTCAACTCCGGCAAGCCATGTTGACGCGTCCCGAAGAATTCGCCAGGCCCGCGTATCTTCAGGTCCTCCTCGGCGATGCGGAAGCCATCGGAGGTGCTGCAAATGACCTCCAGCCTCCGGCGCGCGTCATCGCCCTTCGGGTCCGCGAAAAGCATGAAATATGACTCCCTGGACCCCCGTCCGATCCGGCCGCGCAGTTGATGGAGTTGCGCCAGACCGAATCGCTCCGCGTGCTCGACGATCATCATCGTGGCGTTGGGGATGTCTATGCCGACTTCTATGACGATGGTGGAGACCAGGATATGGTATCTTCCCGCGCGGAACTCGCCCATGATGCGTTCCTTCTCCTCGTGCCGCATGCGCCCGTGGATGAGTCCGACGCGGAACTCGGGGAACACCTCGCGCTGAAGGTGTCTGGCGGTACCCGTGGCGGCCCTGAGATCCAGAGCCTCCGATTCCTCCACGAGAGGGCAGACGACGAACGCCTGTTCCCCGAGTGCAATCCGCTTCCTTATGAAGTCGTAGGCTGCGTCGCGTTCCGAAGGGGGGTACCACCGGGTCGTCACCGGCCGCCGCCCGGGCGGCATCTCGTCGAGAATGGATACGTCGAGGTCCCCGAAGACGGTCAGTGCGAGCGTCCGCGGGATCGGCGTTGCGGTCATCACGAGGACGTCGGGTTCCCGGCCCTTCTGGCGCAGCCTGGCCCGCTGGACGACGCCGAACTTGTGCTGTTCGTCCACCACGACTAGACCCAGCCTGTGGAACCGGACGTCCCCCTCGACCAGAGCGTGGGTCCCGACGACGATGTCCGCCTCTCCCGATGCAACGCGCCCGAGTTCCTCGCGGCGTTCCCGCCCACTGCGACCGCCCACCAGGAGCGACATGCGCACGCGGCTTCCCGCCAGGTACCGGCGCAGGGTCTCGTAATGTTGGGCAGCCAGTATCTCCGTCGGCGCCATCAGCGCTGCCTGGAAGTGGTTGGCGACGGCGACGAGCATCGCATAGACCGCGACGACGGTTTTACCGGAGCCCACGTCGCCCTGGAGCAGGCGATTCATGGCGCGGTCCGAGCGCATATCGCGTTGTATCTCGGCGATTACCCTCTCCTGCGCAGCAGTGAGGCGGAAGGGGAACCTCCGACGAATGCGCTCGTCTATTTCCGGCGTGATGGTGAACGCGAATCCGCCGCCGGGCCGGCGGATATCGCGCCGCCGCAGGGCCATGCCGATCTCGAGGAGGAGCATCTCCTCATAGGCCAGCCGACGACGAGCGCGCTCGGCCTCCTCGAGCGTCTCGGGGAAGTGCACGCTGCGAATGGCCTCGGGCAGCGCTGGAAGCCCGTGCGCCTCCAGAAGCGTGGCCGGCAGTGCCTCCTCTACCAGGTCCGCGTATTCCTCCAGCGCCGCCTGCATCACGCGGCGAAGGCCGTTCTGGTTCAGGTTCTCCGTGAGGGGATAGATGGGCAGTATCCGCGATCCGAAGGCCGACTCGCCCTCGTCGGCTAACTCGTGCTGTGGCGAAGCCATCTGCGGGCCGCGATAGAAATCCACACGGCCGGTGAAGAGGACATCCCGTCCGACGGGGAACTGCGATTCCTGGAAGAAGCGCGTGTCGAACCATACACACCGGAGCGTGCCTGTTCCATCCGCCGCGATGACCTCCGCCATGGCGCGGCCGCGGCCAGACCGGAACCGCCGAACGCTGCGGACAGTCGCCCGAACAGTTGCCCGCTCGCCGACGCGAAGAGCCCCGATAGGTGTCAGCCGCGAGCGGTCCTCGTAGTCGCGCGGCAGAAAGTAGAGCAAGTCCCCGACCGCGTTAATCCCCAGGCGCCGAAGGAGTTCCAGGCGACGCGGCCCCACGCCTTTTACGAACTGGGGGGAATCATCAAGGCTCTTCATGCGGGTACGATCGCTCAAGGGTGCGTCCGATACGGACCAGAACCGAGAATAACAGCGGAAAATCGGGGTGTCAACGCAAGCGCCATCGCTGCATGGGCTAAAGACCGCGCCCGATGTGACGAGATAAATAGATGAGCGGAGAAAAGCGGAGGTCACCCGGCCTGACAGGCCTGCAGGGGGAACGCGTATGCCCACGCGTTCGCGGAGGCGGCGTATCTGAGCGGACCACACCGGGGGGTCGGCGCCCGTCGAAGAAACGAGACAGGATATGGGTCGCGAGGACGGCAAGTCTCTCTCGCCGCGGTTGCTGTACGTGGGCTCCGCCGGCATTCACAGGCCCCTGGCTGCGGCGCTCCGCCCCAGGTACAGGTTGAGTTACGGGGGGGCCAGTGGCGCGCGACTCGGTGACAAAATCCTGCGCGGGTGCGCTGGCATCCTGATCGAGGAGATCTACCTGCGCAGTTGGTCTGCCGACCTCCAGAGGCGCGTGGCCTGGCTCGCGGCCCGCATGCCCGTGATCCTCCTTGTGCGCAGTCACGAACCCGTCCCCTGGGAGCTCGTCCGCCAGACGCATGCATATCATGCCCTTCCCTACACCGACAGGTCGTGGGCTTACGTCGCCCGCTCGATAGTGGATGTCCTGGGTCAGCGCGACCTGGAGCGCGAAAACGCGCTCCTGCGGACGATCGTGGAGTATGCCGTTGACTCGATGTTCGCAGTTGGTACCGACGGTCGAATTGCGCTTGCGAACCACGCGGCAGTGGGAACCTTCGGGTATCCTCGGGCGCAGCTCCTGGGCATGCCCCTGGAGCAGATATTCCCGGCCGATGGCGCGGCCGGACGGGATATGCATCGCGCCCTGCTCCGTCATATCCAGTGGGCGGGAGAGGTGTCGGCGAGATGTCGCGACGGAAGCCGCATCGCGGCCAACGTCGCACTCTCCTTTGCCCGCGATGCTGAGGGAACGATAACTTCGGCCGTGCTGGTCGTCAGGGTACTATCCGAGGATCAGCCGCTCCTCGATCGCCTGGCGGAACTCTCCATCACCGACGACTTGACCGGCGTTTACAACGCGCGTTACATGCGCTCTCGCCTGCAGTACGAAGTCCTTCGTGCGCGCCGGTACGAGCATCCTCTCTCCCTGCTCGTTCTCGACCTCGACCGGTTCAAGACGGTCAATGACACTTATGGACATCTGGTCGGCGACATCGTCCTCCGGAAGTTCGCCGATGTGGTCCGGCATTCCACCAGAGAGGTGGACCTGGTAGCGCGTTACGGCGGGGACGAGTTCGTGGTGATCCTTCCGAACACCGGACTCTGGGGCGCAGCCGTGTGCGCCGAGAACCTGCGCAGCCGCGTCGAGACCGAGGTGATATGTGCCGAGGGACATGCCATCGGCCTCACGGTGAGCATCGGTGCGGCAGAACTCGTGCACGGTATGAACCAGGCGGAGGACCTGCTCCGATGCGCTGATGCGGCGATGTTCCGTGCAAAGCAACGCGGGCGGAACTGCGTTTACGTGATGGAGCCGAAGACACCCGCCCCGCCCCGGGAGATTTTTCGGTCTCAATCAGTAGCGAAAAAGACCGATTCTTAGGGTGCGGGAAGCCGCCGGGAAACGCCCCTGCGGGTGGGCGGCGCGCAATAGCACAGATCGGGCGGTTCTATGGACATTCCGAAGGCAGCATGGGTCGAGGTGCCAGTTCTCGTGCCGGAGGACGCGCCTGCCTGCGCCGAGGATCGGATGTGGGAGTACCTCGTTCCCTCCCGTTACTTCCACATGTACCTGTTCGCAGATCACAAGCACCACGTCAGTTGCTGGCTTCCCGAGGGCTTTCTTGTGTGACGTGCAGACCTCCGCTCGACAGGGGGGCGGCGGTATGAAGAAGGCACCGGACCGTATAGACCTGCGCGAGGCCGTGAGGCGGTACTGCCGGAGCGATGACGATCCTCCGGGCACGGTCGAACTGGAGCCTGACGCGCCCTGCCGTCGTCTCCGCAAATCAGGTGGAATTTCCCCGCTTCAACTCCCTGATCCGCCGACGCTGCCGGCCCCACCGCTGCGTCCCGCCGGGCACCGCTCCTGATTCGCCGCGTCTCGGTCGGTGCGCCAGCGCTTCCGCATGGCTCCTGGCTGTGTTCCTAAACTCGTCACTGAAAGGACCGATAATGAGTGCGGAGACGGAGCGCAGGACTCCTCTCCATTGCCCTCTGGCGTGCTGGTGAGGCGACCGAGGCGGGCCAGCCACACACTGGTAAGTTCTGATAAAGCACGGGGCCCTTGCCGGTCACCATGAACCGCACAGGCCGGAGGGCAATTGCTTTCACCAGCGCATTCGAACGGGCACCCCCAATTCGGCGAGTTCGGCCTTGAGCCGGGGGATGGTGGTCTCGCGGCTGTGCACGATGGACGCCACGATAGCGGCGTCGGCCTTGCCCTCCGTGCAGACCTCCGCGATGTGGCGCGCGCAGCCGCCGCCGCCGGAGGCGATGACGGGGATTCCCACTGCATCCGCGATCGCACGGGTAAGATGGATGTCATATCCCTCGCGGGTCCCGTCCCGGTCTATCGAGTTCACGCAGAGTTCTCCCGCGCCGAGTTCCTCCCCGCGTTTCGCCCAGTCGATCGCGTCAATGCCAGTGGCCTCGCGGGCGCCATCGAGGTATATCTCGTACCCGCTGGGGATATCGGGGCGTGGCTCGACTCGCCGGACCTGCATGCTCAGGACGATGCACTGGGACCCGAAGGCCGTGGCTCCATCGCGGATCAGGTTCGGGTTCCGCACCGCCCCTGAATCTATGCTGACCTTTTCTGCGCCGGCGAGGAGGACGCGTCGCATGTCCTCAAGCGTGCGGAGTCCGCCTCCCACGGAGAACGGGATGAAGATTGTTTCCGCCACGCGCCTCACTACGTCTATCATTATGTCGCGTCGTTCGTTGGAGGCGGTGATATCGTAGAAGATTATCTCGTCCGCCCCCTCCTCGTAATACAAACGAGCGAACTCCACCGGATCGCCGACGTCAACGTTCCCCCTGAACCTGACGCCCTTGGTGACCTTGCCGGCGCGCACGTCCAGGCACGGGATGATCCGTTTGGTCAACATGCCATCCGCCCGTCCCAACGGCAAAAATTGTCGAGCATCCGGAGGCCCACCTGCCCGCTCTTCTCGAGGTGGAACTGCGTCGCCACGAGACCTCGGCGGGCGACGACCGACGCGAACCGGACCCCGTACTCGGTGAATCCGTAGATGCACTCCTGGTCGGCAGGCACCGGATAGTAGGAGTTCACGAAGTAGAACTCGGCACGGTCGGGTATCCCCGCGAATACCGGATGCATCCGGGCGAACTCGACCGAGTTCCAGCCGATCTGAGGTACCTTGAGACCCGGCGCCCCGGGGAACCTGCGGACCACGCCCGGGAGAAGACCCAGACAGACCGAATCGTTTTCCTCCGATCGCTCGAATATGACCTGCACCCCTATGCAGATGCCGAGGAAGGGCTTGCCGGCGAGGAACGTCTCGCGTATTACGGCGTCGAGGCCGAGCGCAACCAGGTTGCGCATCGTCTCGCCAGCCGCCCCCACCCCCGGAAGTATCACGCGATCGGCGCCTCGAAGCACGTCTGGATCATCGGTGATCGTGGCCTCGTGCCCGAGCCGTCGTACGGCCCTCAGAACGCTCGCGAGATTGCCAGCGCGGTAGTCCACGATGGCTATCATGCAGGGTATTCCCGACCCGGGCTTCTGCTGGCAGGCTATCGCGGCACGGGTTCCGATCTTCAGGACCCGATCTCGTCGAGCATTGCCGTGAGTGCGCGCTCGTTCTGAACGCCCACCCGTCTGGCCCTCTCCCTGCCGCCGTGAAACAGGATGAGCGTCGGTATGCTCATCACGCCATATCTCGCGGCCGTTGCCCCCGCCTGATCCACGTTCAACTTCGCCACCGTGACCCTGGCCGCGTTCGCCGTGGCCCATCTCTCCAGTATCGGTGCCTGCTGCCGACAGGGACCGCACCAATCCGCGTAAAAGTCCACCAGAACCGGCTTTTCCGACTCAAGGACCTCTTTCTCGAAATTATCGTCGTTCAGTTCCTGTGCCACGGTCTCTCCTTTGAAAGCGTCACCCCGACCCGGGCCGCGGGGTTTCTCGACGGTGATTGCTCGGCCGGCTGATAACGCCATTATACGTGAAACCAGCGGCGCTTTACAAGCCGGTCTCTACGAGAACAACTCGACCGCCTTGCGGGCGATGTTCTCCCCCAGTTTCCGACAGCGCGCCGCGTAGAATTCGTCATCGGGCGCCTTGGTGGAAACCGCGCCGAAGTGCAGAAAAGGGGCTCCCTCAGCAATCCCACCGCTATAGACCAGCATCCCCAGCACCAACATGCCGGCGATAACCGTCATCTCGGCGAAACTCGCTCCCCCTCCACCGGGCCAGTTCTGCGAGGCGAAGACGCCCCCGATCTTTCCCGCCAGTCCGCGAGGTCCCGAGTCCAGAAAGCGCTTCATCTGCCAACTGCATGTCCCCTCGTAGGTGGGCGTTCCCAGTATCACGCCCTTCGCCTCCATCAGATACGATTCGTCCACTGCGTCAACGCTCATCGTCCTCGCCTCGACGCCCGGAACGCTCTCGCAGCCTGCCTTGACGAGTTCCGCCATCCTGCGCGTGTTGCCCGTTTCCGAGTGGTACACGATTGCGATCTTCATGTGTCGCTCCTCTCTTTCGCCGCGGATCATGTGGAGCAGCGGATCAGCGTTGTTCGATGATCACCTGTCCATTCCCGATCCTCCATCCCAGTCGGAATGGGGCTAGCAACTTGGTCAGCGCGCTGCCACATTGCTCGTTCTCTATTTTCGGATACACGTACCGCCATCCCACCGGCCCCAGGTCGCGCTGCGACGCCTGCCAGTCCACGGTCACCCCTGCCTGGCGCGTCAGCGCGTTCACGGCATTGTAGAGCGTTATCTTGTGAGTCGGCGCTCCGGGGAATATTTCGGGGTATGGCCTCGTCAGCGTCACGCGGGTCTGCAAACGTCGTGCGACCTCGGCGTCGCTGACCCTTCCAGGGTTTCCATCCGGGGGTGTCTCCGGCTTTTCCATCTGGGTCAGCGCGATAACGTCCCCTCGGACCTCGAAGGACAGTTTCAGCGGCCCCAGCAGCCGTGTCAGAGCCTGGCCGAGGGGCTCGTCTCGGACGTCCGGCCTGACGTATCGCTCGCCCGATGTACCCAATGCCTGTCGCGACGCCGCCCAATCGTATCTCAACCCGGCCTGGCGGGCCAGGTTGAGGACGACCTGCTGGAGCAGCATCATATCGGTCCTCGCACCCTCGTAGTCCATCGGATAGGGTGGGAGGAGGGTCACTCGCACCTCGAGCGGGTCGTCCAGTTTCTCCCCCGGTTTCACGGCGAGCGAGATGACGTCGCCCTCCAGACGGTACGTGAGTTTCGCCGGATCGAGCAGGCGTTCCAGCGCGATGCGGAGCGGGACGCCGTCGAACTTCGGTTGCACCCATCGCTGGCACGCAGGGCTGGTCCGTTCCCGTGACGTGTTCCAATCGTATTTCAGACCCGCCTGTTCCGCAAGGAGCATCACCGCCATCGAGATCGGCATACCGCTCGGCGGCGGCTTGCTATCGCCGTACGGCGGCGCCAGCGTCACGGGCCTGTCCAGAGGGTCCGTTGCCGCCTGTCCGGGCCGTGGGACCAGAACGATCTCGCCCCCCGAGACGGTGTAGCCGACTCCAAGAGGTGCCAGGATCGCCTCCAGCGCCCCGCGGAGTGGCATCCTGCGGATATCGGGTCTGATGCGGACCGAACAGATCTTCCCAACGTTTCGCCGTGACGTGACGAAGTCGTAACCCAGGACTGCCTGTTTGGCCATCTCGAAAACTGCATACTCGAGTTCGATCTCGTCCGTCGGCGCGCCGAGATAACTTTGCGGATACGGTGCACACAGCGTCACAGGGCGCATCAGCGCCGCCTCGGTATCGTCTCGCCCCGCCGCGCTGGCCATCGCCGTGCTCGCCAGGCACGTCATCGCAATGGCAAGCCCCACGAACTGCAGCGGCCCGTGCATCCGCTCTCGACTTTGGCACTGTAGCCTGTGCAAACGACCCGCCATCACTCTCCTCGCGGTTCCCCAGGAGCGACTTGCACCGGCACATGCCAGCATAGCGCCTCGGCTCGCCCGGGACAACTGATGATTGATGGGGGCGGCCATTCTGCGCTCTCGTACCTCGTTGTGTCGTTCGGATTTCTCTTGACCTCCACCTCTCCATGTGGCACGGGATTCATGCCGTTGGTGCGCGAAGTCATGGGTCATTTTGGGAGGAACCGCGCGTCTCTTGCTAAACTCAGCGCTGTCGTTATCATGGTGCACGAAGAGTCAGTGTCGGTTCGGACTCGAGGTCACAGGAAACGGGTGTAGCATGAACCTTCCTGTGATTGATGCAGTGCTCGTCCTGGCGCTGCTGGGGGGCCTGATATGGGCCGGTTACTGGGGACGGCGCCTTGTGCGGAGCGTGTCGCAGTTTACCATTGCAGGCCGCGAGATGGGCATGTGGCTGGGCCTGAGCACGGCGATAGCGGAAGGCATCGGTCTGATCAGCATCGCGAATGCCTGCCAACAGGGGTTCAGGAATGGGTTTTCGTTCATCTGGCTCTCGCTTGCCAGTCTTCTTCTCATAAACATTCCTCTGTTCGGGATCATCGGGTTTGGGATAAAGCGCTACCGCGCGACGAATGTGCAGACGTTACCCCAATACTACGAGCAGCGATACGACCGGGGAGTTCGCATCTTCGCGGGGTTCGTGCTGGCGCTCGGAGGGGTCCTCAACATGGCCATATTTCCCATCGTCGAGAGCCAGTTCCTCATCGAGTTTCTGGAGATTCCGAATCGAGAACTGTTCCGGATAAACTTCTTCGGACTCTTCTCCTATCCGATAGGCGCTTTCCATGTCGTGTTGTTGATCCTCTTGGCGTTGGCGACGTTCTTCACGTTTCTCGGCGGCATGGTGACCGTCATAATCACGGACTATATTCAGTCGGTCCTCATCTACGTCAGCGTGTTGGTTGTGTCCCTCCTTGTGCTGAAGTTCACGGACCTCGCTTCGATGAGGGAGGCGGTCGAGACGCACATCGGCCCGGCGGCGTTCAGTCCGTTGAAGACGCACGGGGGCAGGGGCATCGGCCTCGTCTTCACGCTCGTTTTCCTCCTGAACGCCATCACGCACCGGCTGGCCTTTCCTCCAGCGCTCCAGAAGATGTCGGCGGCCAAGTCGCCGGAGGTTGTCCGGAAGATGTTCCTCCTCAGCACGATCTTCGGACAGGGGCGCGGGATACTCTTCGTCGCGTGGGGGATCGCGGCCCTGGCGCTCTTCGGGCCTGCGACGCCACCCGGGTTCGCCTCAGCCGAGTTATATCACCGCGTCGTCGGAGCCCGATTCCTGCGCACGATCATGGAGGGTATCCCGTTGATGAAGGGGATTGCTCTGGCGGGTTTCATATTTGCCTCGATCAGCACGAATGACAGTTATCTCCTCTCGTGGGCCTCCGTCATCGCGAACGATTGCATCTGCGCCGTCCGGCGGAGACCGCTGCCAAAGGAACGCCATATCGGCGTATTGAGGCTCAGTGCCGTGGGCATCGCGGCGTTTATCTTCCTGTTCGGGTGCTGGTACGATCCCAAGCAGACGATCCTGCAATACTTCTACCTGACGGGGCTTCTTTTCACGGTGGTGGGTCTCATCACCTGGTTCGGGCTTTACTGGAGTCGCATCACCTCGGCTGGCGCATGGGCGTGCCTTCTCAGCGGTCTCGCCCTGGTGACAGGCTGGTTCATATTCGACAAGTACTTCATGGTTGCCACGATGAAGGCTCATCCGAATCTGGAGAGATTCATAAATGTGGACAATCTGATGCTCTTCGGCACGTTGTTCCCGGCAATCCTGATGATTGTCGTCTCGATGCTCACCAGGAAGCCGCAGCGCTTCGTGGACTATGGAAAGAAACTGCGCGAACTGGAGGAGGCGGAACGCGAGAAGCGCAACGGAGGCCAGGAGGGTTGAAACGACCGCTGGCGACCGAGGATACCGGATATGGAATACCTCAAGATCTTCACTTACTGGTTCGTGGCGATCAACATTGTCGTCACACTTGTCTTCGACCTCATTTGCATAATCTACGGGGCACGCGACCTGAGCGCGCTTCTGCGGTCGCTGCGGGTTGCCGAGGTTGACGACTCGGACGATGGCCGTGTCGTGCACGAAGACGGCGACTGTTCAGGAGATTCCAGCGGGGGAGCCGTCTGATTCTCGGAATGGCGAACCGACAGGCAGTAGCCCGATAACCGTCGTCTCTCACGGCGATCGCGGTCCGGCTGACAATTCGTGTGCAACCTGCCTGTTTGGGCTCGTGGGATGTGGGCCGGGCTTCCGGTAGCGAAGCGAGGCAGTGACCCCTTCCCATTGCGCCGTCCGGTCGCCTCGCCGGGGAACCTGCAACTGGATAGCGAAGATCTCTTGGGCGCGCGTTCCGAACGTCATCCTCCGGGATACACGACGTCGCCCACCTCGTCGTTTCTGTAAACCCTGTAGTAATCGAGGAGCACTCTTGCGGGGGTCGTCCTCGGGTCGTCTCCTCTGCCGCTCTTCACGATAGCGTCGTCCCAGCCCTCCATGACACGAAGTCCGAAGATGGCCCTGCCCGGAACGTGACGGAGACCCTGGTCAATCTGGCAGACGAGTTCGCCGTCGTAGTAGAAGGAATAGCAATCCCTGGTCCACAGCATGCCGACAGTGTGCCACTGCTCGTCGTCCCACCGGTGTCGGTTATCGGAAACGATGTAAACCTTCCGGACGAGGCCATGGGCGGATTCGTCGAGGACGTTGAAGGGCTCCAGTGGCCCTGGGAGCGAACCCCGTTTCTGGATGCTCAGTAGTTCCATCTCGGTGATTTTCCTGCCGTCCGTCTTTTTGCCCAGACTGGCCAGGCGCCTGGTCTCCTCCGCATCGCCCTCGAGCCGCTGGAACTGGTAGCCGAGGTAGTTGTGACCCTTCTCGTAAATACCCGTGCCTGGATCCAGGTAGCGGGTCCACCAGTGGACGGTGGAAGCCTTGTAGTCCACTATTTTCCCCCTGCTGTAAAGGCATTGCTCGATGACGTCAATTTCCACCTCACCCACATCGTGGCCTATGAAGCACATGAAGAGGCCGGGGCCCGCTACAAGGGGAAGTTTGAAACGCACCTCGTGATACCCGTACAGAAAGGAATCTCTGGTGTGGATGTGGGGCACGGTCGGAATATATTGCCTCTTTTCCTCGGGTGAGAGGAGGGCATCCTTCTCCGCCTGCGTTTTCACGAGCGCTATCACCTTCTCCTTCGGGTAAGCGCAGAGGGCGAGGACGAGATGGCCTTCGCCGTCGGTGTAGGCGCAGTTACCCGGGTGAAACCATCCGCCGTATCCGTATCCTGTAATGCGGTCGGTCCACTTGTCGAGCGCCTCCCCGTCGAACTCGTCTGCCCAGGCCAGGCGGAATTCCTTCCCGCCGACGACTCTTCCCTCCCTGCCTTCCTCGAGTATCGTGTGCTCGGTCGAAGGTTGTGCGGATGTCACCGGTGCCTGGTTTACACTGCAGGCCGATATGAATAACGCCGACGCAATCGCCATGCCTGCCCACTTCACCGTCTCTTTGCGTGCCGGGGTCATCCTTATAATCTCTCCACTCTCGCCCGTTCCACCTCGTTGGCGACGCGTGGCACGAGTTCGCGACGGTCACGCGTCCCCGTCACCGGACTCCTCCTTCGCGACGGGAAGGCTCAGCCGCCACTTGATCGCCGCGAGACGCGTCAGCAGGGTCACGGCCATAGCGAGCGGGACTATCGTGCTCTGGTCCAGGTGGAGGCGCGTTCCTGCGACATAGACGAGCGCACCGCCCAGCGACGCAGTGGCGTACACCTCCCTCCGGAGGATCAGCGGGACCTCGTTGCAGAGGACATCGCGCAGGATGCCGCCGAGCGCCCCTGTCATAACGCCCATTATCGCGGCGATGAGGGGGTTCGTGTTCGCGGCGACAGCGACCTTCGAGCCTATCACGGTGAAGACAGCCAGCCCCAGCGCGTCGGCCACGAGCAACTGTGGCATGTGATGCCGCATCTTTCGCGCGCAGAGGAACGTCGCGACCGCTGCGAACAGGATGGCAAGGATGTAACCGGGGTCGGCGACCCAGAATGGCGGCACGCGACCCAGGAGGAGGTCGCGGAGGGTGCCTCCGCCGACGGCGGTGACCGTCGCAACCACGGTCACGCCGAAGATGTCCATCTTCTTACGCATCGCAGCAAGGGCGCCTGTGACCGCGAAGACGGCCGTTCCGAACAGATCCAGAATGTAGATCACGCTTTCCTCCCGTGCCGCTACAGGATACATCCCACCCAGGAGCGTGGCAATCCCGCGGCTGCGGAATCATCCACTGCGATAAAGCAGGATGGCCCCACATGCTCGCTTTGATCGAAGCGAAATACCTTGACAAGAGGGAGGGGCGAGAGCAAAATGTCTCCAGCGGTGGAAAGAAAGCAGGCTGTGTCGCGAAGGCCTCTGCCAGCGGTGAATGCCGCGTTCGAGCCGGGCAAGTGCTGAACGCCGGGGCCTTTCGTGGCCTTCATCTGGTGGCTCGTGCGAGTGCGGAGGCGCCGGCCAGGATTACGCTGTGATTGGATCTTGGCACTATACTTTCGGGATCAGGCCTTCAGGGCAAGGCTGCACGTGTACCGCGGAGGATCCGCCATGCGCAAGGGTGTAATCGTGCTCTGCGTAGTTGCATGCCTTCTGGGCACTTCGGCCAAGGTCTTTGCCCAGGTGGGCCGTTATATCGTGACCGCGAGGGCCCCGCTAGGCAAGGCGGTCGAGGCCGTTGGCGGCCGTGTAGTGCACCAATTTCACATGGTGCCTGGACTCGCGGTGGAATTGCCCGAAGTTGCTGTAAAGCAACTGCGAGCCAACCCGGCGGTTGTGTCCGTCGAGCCCGATGTGGTTGTGAACGCTCTGTCAGGCGACGCACTGAAACGGCAGAGGCCGGGCACCGACAGGCGGCAGCCGGGGGAAGTGATCGAATGGAACGTTGACCGAATAGACGCAGAATTAGTCTGGTCCCTGAGCACGGGTGCAGGAGTCAAAGTTGCGGTAGTCGACACGGGTATTGATCGTGATCATCCGGACCTTGTGGCGAACATCGCGGGGGGTGTGAATTTTGTCCGCAAGGGAAACTCGCTCAATCCGGACCGATGGGACGATGACAACGGTCATGGAACGCACGTGGCAGGCATCATAGCGGCGGTTGACAATGAGATCGGCGTCGTCGGCGTGGCGCCGGGCGCCAGGCTGTACGCAGTCAAAGTTCTTGACGCGAGTGGCAGTGGTTGGCTGTCCGATGTGGTGGCGGCAGTCGAGTGGTCGGTTGACAACCGCATGGATGTCATCAACATGAGCCTCGGCGCTTCGTCGGGCTCGCCGCTCCTGGAGGGCGCTTGTCAGGCAGCGGCCGAAGCGGGGATCGTGATTGTCGCGGCTGCCGGGAATGACGGCGGACCGGTCCTCTATCCGGCTCGTTACAGTTCTGTCATCGCTGTGGGCGCAACAGATTCCTCGGATTCAGTACCCTGGTGGAGCAACAGGGGACCCGAGTTAGAGATTGTGGCGCCCGGCGTGAATGTGCGCTCTACCTGGAAGGGCGGCGGCTACAGGACCCTCAGCGGCACCAGTATGGCGGCGCCACATGTGACGGGTGTCTGTGCACTCATGCTGGCACTTTCTCCCCCGCCGGCCGACCCTCGTGCGCAACTGCAAGGAACTGCCGATGACCTGTACTCGCCGGGCAGGGACGAGATCTCGGGATTTGGCCTGGTGGACGCCGACGAAGCGGCCGCCGGTCTGCCCTTGTAGCCCGTGACCTTGGCGCTGCTGCGGGAACTAGAGTGTGCGCCCGTAGCTCAATTGGACAGAGTAGTGGGCTTCGAACCCAATGGTTGCAGGTTCGAGTCCTGCCGGGCGCGCCAGATGACCGTCGTGGGCCGCTGTCAATTGGCGGCCCACCTCCCCCTCTATAGTTGCATGTGTTCGACGCGAAAAAGGGCTCGACGATGCGCGGGAAGATAATAGACATTCATCAACACCTCGGCGACGTCGACGCTGGTGCGCTTGTCGAGACCTATGCACAGCTGGGTGTGGTGAAGGCCGTACTTCTCGGGCAACAGCCATCGCGGCGACCCGGCGAGAACGAGAAGGTCCTGGCCGCGGCGAAGAGATATCCTGACCTTTTCATCCCATTCGCGGGGTTCGATCTCGACGAGATGGCTGCGGGCGTGGTCCGCCATTTCCGGGACGAGGGATTCCGCGGACTCAAGTTCATAGGGCCCCGCCGGCCATACGACTCGTCATGCTACTTTCCCGTGTACGAGCGGGCCGCTTACCTCAAGATGCCCGTCCTCTTCCATCTGGGAATCGTTGCGAACCATCCCCCCTGGACCGATGCTAACAGCGACAACATGCGGCCCATACACCTGGACTTCATCGCCCGGCGGTTGCCGGAGTTGACCATCATCGGCGCGCACCTCGGGAACCCCTGGTACGACGAGGCTGCGATGGCTTGCAGGTGGAATCCGAACCTGTTCTTCGATTTGTCCGGCTCCACGCTGAAAAAGAAATCGCCCGAATATCTCGGCGGGCTTCTGTGGTGGCGGCCCGACAGCCGGCCTTATGGAAGCCCCGACCACAGCGGGGCATGGGACAAGATTCTCTTCGGCAGCGACCTCGCCCCGGAGTGGATCGAGGACAGCATCCGCGATTACGAGAAGATGATGGATGCCCTCTCCCTGAGCGCAGAGGACCGTCGCAAGGTCTGGTACGGCAACGCCGCCCGCGTCCTGCGGCTCGGAGAGTGAAATCGCTCCCTCTTGGATCGCCCGGACTGTGAACGCGGCTAACTTCCTGACACTGGCCAGGCTCAGCGCCACCCCTTTCGTGGTCGGCCTCATGTATTTCCCGGGGCGCATGGCGCGCTACGGGTCGGTGGCACTGTTCCTGTGCGCAATGGCCACTGACGTGTTCGACGGCCTCCTGGCCTGCAGACGCGGGGTGACCGTCGTCGGAAACTACCTCGATCCGGTGGCGGACAAGACACTCATATTGTGCGCTCTCGTGGCCCTGTCCGAACGTGGAGTCCTGCCGGTCTGGATGGCTCTCGTCACCATCGGCCGCGAACTCATCGTGAGCGGCGTCAGAGACGTTGCGGCGTCGAGGGGCAAGGTCGTCGGCGCGAACTGGATGGGCAAGACGAAGACCTTCCTTCAGTCGGTCACCATAGCTTGGGCGCTTCTTCTCTGGGCGCAGGCGCCGTCTGCCGACGAGTTGAGACGGACGCCTGAATGGCGCTCACTCTGGTGGTTTGCAACGGCCACCGTCGCCGCATCCGTGGCGTTCGCAATCGCGTTCGTCCTGTGGCACTGGCCGCTCGTGGCCGGAGGGGTGTATCCCGAGGCTGCGAGGGCCACCAACGAAAAGCGGGGATGACCATGATTCGTCTCGCGATCAACGGGGCGGCAGGTCGGATGGGCCAGAGGCTGGTAGTCCTGGGCTCAGGCGAACCCGACTTGCGAATAGTCGCCGCGCTGGAGGCGGCGGGCAACCCGGCGGTGGGAAGGGACGCGGGAGAGGTCGCGGGCATCGGCGCGCTCGGCGTCAAGATCGAGACCGAATGGCACGTGCCGGCGGACGTCATGATAGACTTCTCCACACCCGCCGGGACGCTCTCGCGCCTGGCCGACGCGGTGGAGCGGCGGTGCGCCGCCGTGATAGGGACGACGGGCCTGGCCGCCGAGCAGCGGGGCCGCCTCGCGGATGCCAGCCGCGCAATTCCCATCTTGCACGCGCCGAACATGAGTGTCGCGGTGAACCTCATGTTCAAGATCGTGGGTGAGGTTGCTGCTGCCCTGGGCGTGGATTACGACGTAGAGATAGTGGAGGTCCATCATCGCTACAAGAGAGACGCACCGAGCGGCACAGCATTGCGCCTGGCAGAGAGCATCGCCGGGGCCACCGGGCGCGACGCAGTCAGAGACGCCGTATTCGGCCGCCACGGCGACGTTGGCGAACGAGGGCCGAGAGAGATCGGCATTCATGCCGTGCGCGGCGGCGACGTCGTCGGCGAGCATACGGTCTCGTTCATGGCGCTGGGGGAGCGGCTGGAGATAACGCACCGCGCGCACACGCGCGACACCTTCGCGCGCGGCGCGCTGCGTGCGGCAAGGTTCATCGCAGGCAAGCCGCCCGGCCTTTACACGATGCAGGACGTCCTGGGCGGGTGATCGCATCGTGCCTCGTTCGAGCGATGCCACGCCACGGTCGGCGATATGCGTTCCGCCTGCCAGTGAGCCGGATAGCCCCCCGGTCGGGTCGCCGTGCGCGACCGACCAGTGACATGACACCGTCACGCCAGCCAGTCGGGCGCTTCGAGAAGTTCTTTCACGCGCTTGAGGAACGCGGCAGCGACCGCACCGTCAACGACGCGGTGATCGGCACTGAGCGAGAGGCTCATCATGGAGCGGACGTGAATTCCGCCGTTGATCACGACTGGTTTCTCGGCGATGCGTCCGACGCCCATTATCGCGGGTTCGCCCGGATTGATGATGGCGAGGAATGACTCGACGTCGTACATCCCGAGGTTGCTTATCGTGATGCAGCCACCCTCGTACTCGTCCGGTGTGAGGCGCTTCGAACGCGCTTTCTCGATGAGCGTCCGCGTCGTGCCGGCCGTTTCGGCAAGGGTCAATCTGTCGGCGTTCCGCACGACCGGCACGATGAGACCATCGTCGAGCGCCACGGCGAGACCGATATTTATCTCGCTCCTTCTTTCGATCGCGTCGCCGGTCCACCGCACGTTCATCGCCGGATGCTCGCTCATGGCCTTCGCCGTGGCCCTTATCAGGAGGTCGTGGAACGCGACCCGCACTTTCCCTTCGGCGTTCAGCCTCTGGCGGAGGGTGGCGGCCGCGGTCATGTCAACCTCCATCATGATGTAGAAGTGCGGCGCCTCGCGCTTCGACAGGCTCATCCTCTCCGCGACGATGCGCCGCATTGCGGTGAGTTCCACGCGCTGCGGGACGGCGGCCGGCGCCGCGGCGATGCCGGGCGCTGCCGCGAGCACATCCTCGCGAGTGATCCTGCCGCCGGGTCCGGTGCCCTTGATCCGCGTGACGTCCACGCCGCGCTCCATCGCAGCGACCTTCGCGGCGGGCGTGATCCTTACGGCCTTCCTCGCCTCCAGATAAGCCAGGACGTCCTTCTCCACGATGCGCCCGCCCGGACCGGTACCGCGCAGGATCGAGAGTGGCACCTTCTCTTTTTCTGCGAGCCTGCGCGCGCGAGGGCTGGCGCGGAGACGACCACCTTCGATCGTTGGCGTCGGGGCTGCCGCCTCCGGCTCCGCCGTCTTCTCGGCCTCTGGCGCGGCCACTGCCGCGGGCGCCTCGCCCCGGGCAGCCGCCTCCAGCGCCGGCAGATCCTCGGGCAGCGGATCGTCCGGCTCGCCGACGATGGCGATAACTGTGTTCACCGGAAGGACAACCCCCTCGGGCGCCAATATCTTCCGGACAGTTCCCGTCACGAACGATTCCACCTCGAGGGTCGCCTTGTCAGTGGTGATTTCCAGTATCACCTCGCCCTTCTTGACGAGGTCCCCCTCTTTCTTGTGCCATCTCTCGACGGTGGCCTCTTCCATTGTCTGGCCGAGTTTCGGAACGCGGATGAACTGTATCATCTGAACCTCCAGGATGCTGTGACACTGCCGGAGTTTAGCCCATGGCCGTGAGATCGTCAACCTGGCTTCATTCGTCCGTCGCAGGTGTCGTGATTGCGCGGTCGAGTTTTCCGCCCATCGTCCGGCACGGTCGTTGCCAGGGTCCGGCAGGTGTGCTATAAGGTCGAGCGCTGGGTGCGCCAAAGAGGGAATCCAAATGTCACCGAAATCTCTCGGCCTGTCGTGCCTGTTCCTGATGACGGTTCTCTGCGCTTCCGCGCGTGGTGGTCCGTCGGGGCTCGTCGCGCGCTGGGATCTCGACGAGGGACAGGGCGAAATCGCTCATGACCGTAGCGGCAACGGCAATGACGGAAAGATTCATGGTGCCTCGTGGGTGCGCGTCGGCGGCGGCTTCGCATTGCAGTTCGACGGCGTGGATGATTACGTTGACTGCGGAAACGGCAGATCGCTCGACCTGAGAGGCCCGCTGACCCTGATGGCGTGGGCGATGCCGACTGGGGCGAATCGGGGCGAGCCCGGCGTCGCGGGCAAGTTCTTCAACAGTTATGCGATCACCTACTACGGCGACATGTACTTCTACATCTCCAGCGGGGGCAACAAGGCGCATGGCCCATCGAAGGTGAACGAATGGTCTCACTTCGTCGGCACCTTCGACGGCAAGACGCTGCGATTCTTCGTCAACGGCGTCGAGGTCAACTCCGCCCCGTCGCAATACGAATCGGTGAACCATGGAAACAATTTCTACATCGGCTGCGTTTTTGGCGACCCCGCCTCCCGGGATGTGGCCTTGCGCAACACCTCGTTCTTCCAGGGGCTGGTTGACGATGTTCGCGTTTACGACCGGGCGCTCTCCCAACAGGAGATAGTGCAGGTTTTCAACGAGGGGGCGGCGGAAAAAGGTCTCGAACCCATAGATACCTCCATGGCGGGGAAGTTCCTCCTCGAACCTTTCTTCTACCCCGACGAGGAAGCCGTGGTCCTCTCGGTGAACAGCCGATGGGCGCTCCCGCCACCGGGTGATGTGGTCGTTGCGGAACTGGCCGCGGCCGAAGGGGCCGATGCCCTCCAGGTCCGCTCCATAGACCCATCTGCGCCCCACCACGAGGACGAGGCGCGGTTCTCGCTCGCCGGCCTGAAGCCGGGACGGTACGAACTGCGGGTCTATGCGCAACAGCGCGGTGGCATCTTTCAGGCCGAGACCTTCGCCCGCAGCGGCGCCGGCGCCGTGGCGAGAAAGGGAGGCTGGCTCGACGGAACGGTGGATTTGCAGGGCGGATGGGTCGAGTACGACATCGAGACGAAATCTGGCGAGCACCGCCTGTTCGTGAGGGCCGCAGCGATTCACGACTCGTCCGGCATACGCTGCACCTTCGACGGGCAGGGTGCCAGGGAGGCGAACCTGAACGGTCCGCACAGCGGCGGAGAGGCGGCGATCGCAGCGGCCAAGTGGCAGGAGATCGGCACGTGGACGCTCTCCGCCGGCCGTCACGTCCTCCGGGTTGAATGCGCACCGGTCAAGGGAAAGGACGGGGTTACGTATGCGACGCACACATACATGGATGCCTTCGCGCTCGAGGGCGTTGCGGAGGCACGGGCCCGGGCGCGGCAGGCGCAGAAGGTCTCATTCGATTATCCGCTCCCGTCCGTGACGCCGCCGCCTTCTCCGGCGGTCGAGGTGGTCGAGAGGTTGCCTGCGGTCCCCGAACCGCCGCGATACGAGGTCGAGGTCGCCCCCGGAGGTGGACTCCTCGTGAAGTTCGCAGGCCGAACCTTCAGGGTGGAATCCTCTTACTCGTATCCCAACGGCGGCTTCAACCGGTTGACCGCGGGAGTGCCTGAGCCCGGAGGGGATCCCGAGTGGCGCGTCGAGGCGGCAGATCGCATCGGCAGCACCCATCGCGCAAGGGCAAGCGGGAAGTTCTACGAGATTGTGCGGGTCGTCGAACCCGGCGACACCCGAATCCTGGTCAGGGACACCATACGCAACAAGTCCGGCGATGTCATCGGCATTATCCTCAGCAACCACGTCAACGTGGGCGCAATGCAGGGCGTCAAAGTCACCCAGATGAGCAACCCGACGGTATTCGTGGCACACGAGGGGATCGGCCTGGGACTCATCGCCCTCGACGACCTGTACCAACTCCAGCAGAACACCTACAGCGCCGATGGCCTCGCCGGAATCCAGGATGCCCACTTCGGGCTGGACACTGGTGCGGACTATACCCTTGAATGGGCCATCTACCCGACGGCCACGGACGATTACTACGAGTTCATCAATCGCGTCCGACGCGACGAGGGCCTCACCAGCACCGTCGAGGGCACGTGGGTCGGGGTCAGCCGGTACAACGTTCCCGCGAGGGAGACGATAGACCTTCTCAACGCCCGGTACGTTGCGCTCGGGACCCCGTGGTATCCGGTGGATGCGCCGGCTCACGCGCCGAGGGTCTCCATCGAAGGCATCGAATTCATGGAATACCCGAAGGAGTGCGCCCGGGTGCGCGACTTCTTCGCGGCCGTCAAGCGCGCGCACCCGGACGTGAGGGTCATGATACACGTCGCGCACGGCCTTTACTGCTGCAACCGTCCGGATGCGCTCTTCCCCGATAGCCGCGCGATCGGTTCCGACAGCCGCCAGTTCGACTACGGCGGCGGCAGCGAGTCCTACTACCTTCGTTACTGGACGAAGGAGATGTTCGACGATAACTGGCGGTGGTGGATCTTCTATCCCTCCGCCGACAACTCCTTCGGCAAGGCCATGATCGCGGCGATGGAATACATGATGGACGAGATGGGCGCCACCGCCATGTGGGCAGACGGGTACATCTGCGGCTATGTACCGGGCATGTATTCGTACGACCGCTGGGATGGCCACTCGGTGACCATAGACCCGGGAACGAAACTCGTCACCCGCAAGAAGAACCTCGTGCCGTACACCGCTCTGCCCATCCTCAGGCAGGTCATTAGGCTGATCGCCGAGCGGGGCGGCGTCCTCATCACGAACGGCTGCCCCGGCCCGCGCTCTCTCTGGAAGGAGCACTACCTGACCAGCAACGAGACCGGCGGGGGCGACGCACGGCCCATCGGCGGACTTCACCTGGGCCGCAGCGTCACGCCTCTTGGCAACCCGGGTGCCATCCAGAACGAGCGCGACATCTACCGCGACATCCTGTCGAAACTCGACCTCGGTGCCCTCTACTGGTGGTACGGCGGCCAGAATCTGATCACGCACAATACGCTCGTCGAGCACATGTACCCCATCACCTTCGAGTCCATCCACGCCGGTGTGGTCCGCGGGAGAGAACGGATCATAACGAAGAGGTCGGGCGTATTCGGATGGCCTGGCGAAAGGTTCCTTCACGCGGTCCATCTCTACGACGCGCGGGGCGCTGAAACGAGGCACGGCTTCCTGACGACCGTGGACCGCGACGGCGCGCGAACGCGGGTGCAACTCCAGAAGGATCAGTCCGCGGCCATCGTCAGGATTCCCGTAGGACTCGAGTCCTCCGCCCCGGTAAACGCGCGCGTCCTCCGGTACGACGCAAGTGAGATCCGCCTTGTCCTCAATGGGACGGGGCCGGTGAAGATTGTCCTCGAGGAGGGCGAGTATCCGATCCGGCGGACGCGCGGTCACCGCGTTACGATCGGCGAGAGGAGTCTTTCAGTCGAGGGAGACGAGGTAGCCCACGGCATCGAATTCGAGGTCTCGGGACCGACCGAAATCTCGATACGGCCGGAACAGTAGCCGAGGGAGAAAAGTACCGGGCCTGCCCCACGGCGCGGACATTCCTCATCTGAGCATGTCGAGCGCTTCGACCAGACGACCCACGGGCACGACGTCGAGATGGCCGACTCCCGCGGGAGACACAGAGGAGCCGGCGGGGATGAGCGCGCGACGGAATCCCAGTTTCGCGGCCTCGCCCAGCCGCGTCTCGATCTGACTCACCGCGCGCACCTCGCCGCCAAGGCCCACCTCGCCGATGAGGACCGTGTCGTGCGGCACCGGGAACTCCTGGAAACTGCTCGCGATTGCAACCGCGATCGCGAGGTCCGCTGCCGGTTCCTCGACCCTGACCCCGCCGGCCGCGTTGACGAAGACGTCCTGCCCGACCAATTGGAGGCCGGCGCGGCGCTCGAGCACCGCCAGAAGCATGCACACGCGCACGTAGTCAACGCCGCTCACCTTTCTCTCCGCCGAGCCGTAGTGCGCCGTCGCCAGAAGCGCCTGCACCTCTACAAGGAACGCGCGACTGCCCTCCATGCATGGTACGATCGTCGAGCCTGCGACGGGTCGGAGGTCCTGCGGCAGGAACAGGCGCGAAGGGTTGGGTACCTCGACGAGCCCCTGGGGGGTCATCTCGAAGACCCCAAGTTCGTTCGTGGAGCCGAAGCGGTTCTTGACAGCGCGCAGGAGACGAAACGCATGGTGGCGGTCCCCCTCGAAGTACAGGACCGTGTCAACCAGATGTTCCAGCACACGGGGCCCCGCAATGAGGCCGCCCTTCGTCACGTGCCCTATCAGAAACAGCGGCGTCCCGGAGCGCTTCGCGTATTGCACCAGACGCGCGGCGGAATCTCGTACCTGTCCCACGCTTCCCGGAGCCGACGGCAGATCGGGCGAATAGACCATCTGAATCGAGTCTATGACGATCGCTTCCGGTCGCGTCCGCTCCACCTCCTCGAAGACCAGGTCTATGTTCGTCTCGGCCAGGAGAAGGAGGTTGGGCGACTCCACGCCCAGCCGGCGTGCGCGCAACTTGGTCTGGAGGAGCGACTCCTCGGCCGTCACGTATAACACTTTGAGACCGCCCGACGCGAATTTGTCCGCGGCCTGAAGAAGGAGCGTTGACTTGCCAATGCCAGGGTCGCCGCCAACCAATACCGTGCCCCCCAGTACGACACCACCGCCGAGGACGCGGTCGAGTTCGGGGATTCCCGACGCCAGCCTGGCGGCATCCGTCGGCTCGATCTCCGTTATCGGCCTGGCCTGCGAAACGCCATACTCGCCGGTTCGACTGGTCGAGCGCTCGACGTACCGTTCCTCGACGAGGGTATTCCACTCCCCGCATTCGGGGCACCGGCCAGACCATTTCGCCTGTTGCGCACCGCATTGACGACACACGTAAGCAGTTCTCATTTTGGTCATTGGATCTCCGCTTTCCTCGAACCCTACTGCGATGCGGCGAGACGTGCCCCGTCGCGCCAGCGCTCTCGTACCAGGCAGCGACGAAGCAGATGTACAACATGGAATTATAACGCGCGAGGCATGTCTCAGGCTCGAAAAAATCCGGGTCTTCGAAATCCGTGGCCGAGGAGATGTCCCGGGCCGTTAACTGTACCTTCGATCAGGCTTCAGCCTGTCACGTACTCTGACGTAGAACAGGATGGGTCCCACGCCTTGGGGGCCGAACGAGGGCCATGGACGCTGCCCGACAGGGTGTCACCAGGTTGCTCGGCAGTGGATCACGAGAAGGCAAAAAAATCACAACGATTTCGGATTTTTCTTCTTGACAAATGAAACGTCGCCGCTAGAATTATGTTAGTACGACCTGTGGGGTCTAGCAACCGCAATTGGCCCTAGGGCTTGGGCACAAGGTGATCTGAGCGGGGTTGTGCGTTTTGGTTGCATTTGTCCGTGCACGCTATGCCTTGTGGCACACTAGTGTGTGGGCAGATTGAGGGTTCCATTCTGGATCGTAGGCGCCTTGAAAGGGGGTGATGGAGAGTGGCGAAGAAGGCGAAGAAAGCCGCGAAGAAGGGGAAGAAGTAATCGGCAGTACGCAGGCTCCGTGCGGCGATTGGCAAGCCACACTTCCTACCCGAACAAAGTCCTCGTAAAGTATCTAGCGCCGCACGGAGCCTGCGTTGTACGACCCATCCGGCCCGGTATTCGTTATTCGTTTCGACCCCGCGACTCTACCCCTGACCGCGCCTTGCGTCGTGTCGAGACTCCTCCGAATCCTTTCCCTGGCGCGCCAGATATGCCTGCAAAATGAATTGAGCCGCGAGGCGATCGGTACGCCCGATGCGCTTCTCCCGACTCAGCCCCGCCTCGCGCATCGTTCGCTTCGCCCGCTCCGTCGTCAAGCGTTCGTCAACGAAGTGCACCGGTGTGCCGAGCGACCTCAGTCTGTCGGCGAAAGCCCGCACTTTGGCTGCCTGCTCCCCCTCCGAGCCATCCATGTTGAGAGGGAGTCCGACCACGATCTCATCCACGGAATATTTCGCCACGAGTTCGCCAAGCGCTCCGATGACGTGCTCCGCGGAGCGGTTCTCCAGCGTCGGAAGACCCTGTGCGGCTATTCCGAGCGGATCGGAGATGGCCAGTCCGATCCTTCGATCGCCGTAATCAATGGCCAGAACGCGTGGCATCGGCTCTCACCCGCACGCGGCCCACGGGGGCTTTCAGCGGTGCACCGGATGGTGTAACATGCATCGTAGCACAACGCGACCTGAAAGGGAACGAATGATCTCCGGGCGGGAACGGATGGTCCTGATCGGTGCCGTGGCGGCTGCCGCTGTCATTGGACTCATCGTGGAGCGGTCTTTGGTCAGCGAGAGGCAGCGTATCGCGCGGGTCGTACGGGACATGGCGGCAGCAGCGGGGAAGGCGGACGTGTCAGCGCTTTTTTCGCACGTCTCGGAGAACTTTTCGGATCAGGATATATCCCGCGAGGGGTTGCGCATACTTGCCGAGGCCGTCTTCGACCACTATGGGCCGATCCGCGTGTCCGTACGACGCACGGGCATTCGCATCGTCGGGGCGATGGCCGTCGTCGAACTCGACCTGTGGGCGAGCGACAGCTCCGGCTCCGTCTATGGTTCCTCCTCGTGGACGCTGGAGATGGTGCGAGAGTCGGACGGTGCTTGGCGGGTGACCGGGGCGGTGCCCATGCGCATCGGTGGGGCCGAGGTAGGTTCCTGGGGCGTTTTCCACGAAGTCACGGGGTTCTAGATGCGATTTGTTTACGACGCCATCGGATGCCGGCAGGAAGGCACTTCGGAGCGTCACTGCTTCATTGCGCGTCGGAAGGCGGCGTACTGGCGATCCCAGGATTCAGGGTCGCGAGGCAGGTATTCCCTCACCGGTTGACTCGACCTCACGATGGCTCTGAGTGTGCCCAGGGATCGGATCCTGCCTAGCGCGCGGGCCTGAAGCAACACGTTACCCAGGCTCGTCGCCTCGACAGGCCCGGCCAGGACCCTTCGATTCGTCGCGTCGGCTGCGAACTGATTCAGAAGTTCGTTCTGCGTCCCGCCGCCGACGATGTGGAGCGTCTCGATCTTGCGGCCTGTCACGCATTCGATCTCCTCGAGGGTCTTCCGATAGGTCAGGGCCAGTCCCTCGAGTATCGCCCGCACCATTGCTCCGGGTTCGCGCAGCGGTCTCTGTCCGGTGCGCTCGAGGTACTCGTTGATTCGTCGAGGCATGTCGCCGGGAGGAAGGAACTCGGCGCTGGTCGGGTCCAGAATCGCCGCGAATGGCACCGCGCGCGCCGCGAGCGACGTCAGATCGGCGTACGTGAATTCCTTGCCCTCGCGCTGCCATTGCCGGCGGCATTCCTGCACGATCCACAGTCCGATGATGTTCTTCAAGAGCCTTATGGTTCCCTCGACGCCGCCCTCGTTGGTGAATCCGAGTTCGCATGTCCTGTCGGTGATCACTGGCTCCGGCGATTCCACTCCCATGAGCGACCAGGTTCCGCTCGAGAGGTAGGCCCAGGAGCCGCCGGCCGCCGGCACGGCTGCCACTGCGGCGGCCGTATCGTGCGAGGCCGTGGCGATGATGGGCAGCCGGGCACAGCGCAGATCTTCTGCGATCTCATCTCTCGATTTGCCGACTGGCGTGGCTGGTGGCACGACCTCGGGAAGTATGCGAGGGGGTATTTCGAGCGTCTCGAGGAGGCTCGTGGCCCAGCGACCGGTGCGCATGTCGAGCATCTGGGAGGTGCTGGCGAGGGTGTACTCCGCGTAGAGGCGCCCGCAAAGTGAGTGCGATACCAGGTCGGCTATGAACGTCATCTTCCTCGCCTTGTCGAGGATGCTGTCGCCGCGGAGGCGCATGGAAAACAACTGGTAGAGCGTATTTATCTGCATGAACTGGATGCCGGTGCGCTCGTATATTTCGCGGCGCGGGATGCGGCGGAACGCCTCCTCCATCACGCCGATAGTCCGCGAATCCCGATAGTGGTAGGGTGGTTCCAGTAGAACGCCCCGGTCGTCGAGCAGCCCGAAGTCCACCCCCCAGCTATCCACACCCAGGCCGTGTATTACTCCACCGGCGGCACCGACCGCCGTTGCGATACCCCTCTTCACCTCGGCCAGGAGCCGGTCGAAGTCCCACCTGAGCGTGCCGGCGAGTTCGATGGGACCGTTGGGGAAGCGGTGCGCTTCGGCGATGGCGACGTTATCGTCGGACAGTGTGCCGAGCATAACGCGACCGCTTTCGGCGCCGAGGTCCACAGCGATGTAGTGTTGGGTTTCCGGCATGCTTTTCCCTCTCCGAAGGATCTCGCTCGACGTTGCGGTTGGCCGCGATGTTATCCGAAACGTGGCCGGTGCGCCACGCAGTTAGTTTCATTGTGCGGTTCGGCAACTCACCTCGACGGTGAGATGATGTGCCGCGCCGCCATCGTCGCTGATCGCGGTGGGCGCAGCGAACTGGAACCACAGGTTGACGCTCGCGCCCGCTGGCATATCATTGCCGCCGCCACCGAAGCGCGTACCGTCGCACCAGACCGGCTGGGCCGACGCAGCGAGCAGGTCCTCGGCGCCGAACGAGCCGGCGACCTCGGCGAGCCGGGCGGAGAGGGCGTACGTATCCGCGCCGGCTGCGGGACCAGCATTCCACAGCCCGAGACTGTCCGCGGTCTTTATGCGCAGGCCGATGTCCTCGGCCATGTTTCCGGTATTGGTCACGATGCACGGCGCCGGACTGATCCTTGTGTGGCCGAGGTCCATCACGCCGAGATCCATCGCATAGGGCGCGACCGAGACCCCCAGCCAGCGAACTGTGACCGTTATGGTGACGTTCTGCTCCACGTCCGCGGCAGAGGCGCTCGCGATCGCCTGCCTCTCGAGGAAAGTCGGCAGGAACATCAGCAGATCGAGCGAATCTGACGAGGTATACGAGGCGCCGTAATAATGGGCCATGAAGTCCACGGCGTCGGCATCGGGGACATCGTCGAACTCCCAGCGCGCGAGGAGGTGCGCACTGGAGTCGGGTTCGGCGGGCACACCCGGCGGCTCGGCGCGCGAGGCTATTCGCACTTCGTCCAAGAGACCCTTGAACGGGAGGTTCCATGCGCCCGTGCCGACGCGGATGACCTTGACGTCGAGGTGCGATGTCCAGAAGCCGGAGTTCGTTCCGGTGACGGGCGACTCGCGGCCGTTCACGTATATTTTGACGCCGGACCCGTCCTGCGTGACGGCCACGTGATTCCAGATTCCTGCCACGAGCCTGTATTGCGAGGTCAGGTTCACCTTTCCGACGTCGTCATCCTCTATGCGAACGTAGATCGCTCCACCGGCCAGTTTGCGCACCAGGAGATAGTCGTAGTAGTTGGTCTCCGCGATGTGGATAAGGTCCTCGTTCCTGTCGGAGACATCCGGCCGGATCCAGAACGATATCGTGCCGGAGGCCGTCGCCCACGATGGGTCGGGATTGGCCCTGAAGTAGTCGTCAACACCGTCGAATGACACTGCGCCACCGCGCCGCCCGTTTGGCACGAGGGCCGCGTTGAAGATGAGGTATTCCTCGTCCGGGCTATCGAAGTTCCATGCGGCGACGAGGTACTCGCGCTTGGCGTGGCGCATTATTTCTGTTGACGGTAGCGGGCAGTCATATATCCGCACGTCATCCATGTCGCCGCTGAAACGCGACCAGTGGCCCTTTCCAAACCATGCGCCGGCCACCTTGAGGTGCTGGGTCCACCACGAGGAATTGGAGCCGGTGAGAGGGGACTGGACGCCGTTGATGTAAACCTTGACGCCTCCGCCATCCTGGACTACGGCGACGTGGCTCCAGACTCCCTGGGGCACGGTTGCGACGCTCGTGACAGAGAGTTTTCCGACATCGTTGTCCTCGATGTAAACCAGGATCGCGCCACTGGCCAATCGCCGGATGAGGAGAAAATCGTAGTAACTGTTCTCGAATATATTCGCGAGGTCCTCGTCCACTCCCGACCTCGCCGGACGGAGCCAGAACTCGATCGTGCCGACCGGCGTGGCCAGCGCCATGTCGGCTCCCGCGTTGAAGTAGTCGTCAACCCCGTCGAATGTCACGTACCCGCGCGGAGCCCCGTTGTTGTTCGGCCAGGCGATCCGCGTCGCACCGGAGAGAGTCACCTCGCGGCCGTTGCCGGAGAGGTCTGCATGTTGCGTCTTGCCGATCAGTTCGAGAAGTTTGTCTCTTATCGTGGCGACATCGCCGTTGAACTCGGACCAGAACCCGTACCCTCCGGTCACCAGCGCGTTCGCCAGGCCGAACGGCGGGTAGCCCGGATCGCTTTCACCGTGGTAGCCGACGCGATACCACCCGTTCGTTCCATCCATGTAATTGAAGAGCAGCGGAGCCGCCAGGTCCTTGTTGAACGCCCCGTAAGCGAGTTGATTCGCCAGGCGCTGCATGACAATCTCGTCGGGGAAGGAGGAGCCCGTGGTGCTCCGCCGGCGGTGGAGTGTCTCGAATACTTGCACGAATCGCCGGGCGTGGCTCACGTCCCACCCGACGTTGTCGGCAGGCATGGGAGGTTGTCCGAGCGGGGACGTGTCGCCCGTGTAGCCAGAGTAGGCATGGTCCGGATGATCGTCCCATGCGCCGAGGTCGAAGTTCAGGCCGGTCGCCGCCGAGCCGGAAAAGTTGGAGAGATTGCTCGTCGTGAGGCGGTCGGCGACGAGCGCAAGGCCGATCCCCACGTACTCGAGGAGCCTCTGGCGCTCCTGGTCCGACATAGGCACGGCGCCAGCGTCTTTCTGGTTGGCGGCGAGGATCTCCACGGCCCCGGCGAGTATCCAGAGGTCGGTGTCGGTGACGGCGTTGAGATATGAGACGGGATTCTGGACAGTGCGTCCGAACTCGCGATTGAGTTTCTTCTGGAGAAACTGGCGGTGATTGTAGAGGCCCGGCTCCCCGCCCCATCCACGTACCTGGAAGATGCCCTGATTGGCGAATATCCAGCGGTCGTAATGGTCAACCAGGACGACCGGCGCGAAGCGCGAGATGAATTCGTTCATGCGGGCCGTGCGCTGGTCCGCCGGGAGATCGAGGATCGCATTGATGAGGTTCGCCACCGCGTAGAGGAATTGCGAACTCACGAGGACCGACTCCACACCGACCTCGCCATTCTCGGTGAGCGCCGGGTCGCCCGTCCACATCCGAGCAGGCGTCTCCAGGTCGTGCACGGACTCGCGCGGATAGCCCGGCCAGTAGTAGTAAACGTAACGCGTCTCCTCGCGGATGTAATCCAGGGACGTCAGGAAGACCTCCGCGAACTCGTCCAGTGTCGCCGCGTCGCCGGTGGCTGCTGCATAGCGAAGGTGATTGTTCGTGTAGACTTGAACGTTGTAGAGCACGTACGGGTCGAGCACGCCGAAACTGTTGCGGATGCTATTGATGAAATACTGCTTCCGGTTTTTCCAGATGCGTGCCAGGCGAACGGCTATGTCCCGTGGTGCGCCGAACACGGTCCTGCTCTGGCGGCCCTCGAATGCAGGATGGCGCCAGCCGCCCCTCGTGGCGCAGAGAACGTACTCGCCAGGAGGCACGTCGGAAAAGGCGAAGCCTCCGGTGGCGTCCGCCCTCGCGCTCGCCACGAAGGCATCGCCGGCGCCGATGCGGCCGTCCCCGTCGGCGTCGCGGTAGAGTTCGATCACGGCGCCCGCAAGCGGCGTCTCGCTGAGTTGCCGGATGCCGTCGCCGTTGGCGTCGTCAAAGACGACGTCGAAAATTACTGCCCCGTGGCCGTTCGCGGGCAGACAAATGCTCGTAACGCCTGCAAGGGCGATGGACAATAACGCCGCACGAACTTTCAGGGGGCCGATGGCCAGCATCATGCGGTGCCCATCTCTACGAACGTAAAGACGATGATATTATGACCACCGGCCGGGAGTCTGGCAAGAAGTGGACGCGGGTTTTCAGGGGAGGCCTGGTTCCCCAGGGTATCCTACCGGGGCTTGTATTCAGCGCACTTCGTTGCGTTGGGCCGCTCGCGATTGCGGCACGCGGAGGGGTGATCGTATCGGCAGGAATCGCACAGATATTCGGCCTCGCCAAGGAGGACGCGGCGCACCCAGGTCAGAAGGCGGCGGAACATGATGCCCTGTCGTCAGGGGGGATTGTCGCGCCGTGACGGCTGGCGAGCCACCTTGTACCCTTCCCCCTCACTTTTCTTTTTCCTGCTTTGCGCGGGCGATGACCTGCTCGGCGATCCTCGCCGGCACCACGTCGAGGTGGCTGTATTCCATCGTGTAGGAGCCGGTGCCGCCGGTCATGGACCGCAGTTCCGTCGAGTAGTTCATGACCTCGGCCATGGGCACCTGCGCACGGATTATCTGCATGTCCCCCGCCGAGTCCATGCCGATTATCCTTCCGCGCCGGCTGTTGATGTCCCCCGTGATATCCCCCATGTACTGGCTGGGGACGCTGATCTCCAGGTTGACGATGGGCTCCAGGAGGACTGGCTTGGCCTTCATGAAGCATTCCTGGAAGCATATGCTCGCCGCGAGTTTGAAGGCGGCCTCCGAGGAGTCAACCTCGTGGAACTTGCCAAAGTGGAGTCGCACGCGAACGTCCACGACCGGATACCCGGCGAGGACGCCGCGCGCGAGCGTCTCTCGCACGCCCTTGTCCACTGCCGGTATGTACTGATTGGGTATCGCACCTCCGACTATCTCGTCAACGAACTCGTAGCCTGCACCGCGCTCGAGCGGTTCCAGTTTGAACCAGACCTCGGCGAACTGACCGCGCCCGCCCGTCTGCTTCTTGTGGCGGTACATTCCCTCGGATGGAACAGTTATGGTCTCCTTGTAGGGGATGCGCGGCGGCTTGGTGTTCACGGAGACGCCGAACCGGCTCTCGAGGCGCTTGAGGATGACGTCGAGATGCAACTGGCTCATTCCGGTGAGGACGAGTTCGCCGGTCTGCTGGTCTCGCGCGAACTTGCAGGTCGGGTCCTCGTCCACCACTTTCCGCAGGCTCGTGGAGATCTTCTGCTCGTCGCCGCGCGTCTTCGGTTCGAGTGCGACCGAGGCCATCGGCGTCGGGAACTCTATAGGGGGCATCACCAGTGCCGGCCCGTTCGGAGAGCACAACGTATCGCCTATCTGGACATCCTCGACCTTGGCGACGGCGAGTATATCTCCGGCCACGCCGCGCTCCACCTGACGCGTCTCCTTGCCGAAGACCCGCAGGAGATGCGCTATCCGCTCGTTTCGGCCCGTCCTCGGGTTGTGCACCTGGCTGTCTGCGGCGATCTCCCCCTGGAAAATGCGGAAAAAGGTCATCTTGCCCACGAACGGGTCGGTCACGCTCTTCCAGACTTGCGCCACGAAGGGTGCCTGCGGATCGCCGGTCAGGGCGACCTCCTCGCCCGATTTGGCGTCCCTTGCCACGAACCTCTTCGCCTCGAGCGGCGACGGGACGTACGTGGCGATGAAGTCCATCAGTTCTTTCACGCCCGCACCTGTTCGGCCCGAACAGTGAAGGATCGGCACGATTGCCCCCTGGCCGAACAGTTTTCTCAAAGCCGCCGACACCTCCTCAGGCGCCAATGTCTCCTCGTTGAGGTAGCGCTCCATAAGGGCCTCGTCCGACTCCACGACCCTCTCGATGAGCGTCCGGTGCGCATCGCGCGCGTCAACCGGCACCCCCGACGGTACCTCGGCGGGTAGGGCGACGAGGTCAATGACTCCCTGGAACACGCTCCCCGTGCCGATCGGGAGATTGACAGGCAGGCACTGCGGGCTGAAGGTCTCGCGGACCCGCTCGAGAAGCCCGGCGTAATCCAGGATGTTCTCTGCGTCCATCTTCGTGATTACGATGACCACTGGCATGCCGAGTGCGCGTGCGGCAGTCCACATGCGGCGCGTGTTCAGTTCGATGCCGTTGGGGGCCGATATGACCAGGATGGCCGTGTCCGCGGCGCGCAACGCTCCGGTCGCCGCTCCCACGAAGTCCAGGTAGCCCGGCGCGTCAATCAGGTTGATCTCGCGGCCCTGGTGAGTGCAGAAGGCGAGCGCGGTGTAAATGCTGATCTGCCGCTCCTTCTCCTCGTCCTCGAAATCGAAGATAGAGTTTTTCTCCTCGACGCTGCCCGCACGGCTGACCGCGCCGGCCTTGAAGAGTATCTGGTCGCACAGCGTCGTCTTACCGCATCCTCCGTGCCCCACGAAGGTTACGTTTCTTATGTCGCTCGAAGTGTATGGGCTCATATCTTGGAGATCGGAAGAAGCCTCATCTGGCCAACAGCCCGCTGGGCGCGTGGGCGGGGTCGGGGGCCATGTTCAGCGCTTGGAGAATTGGAAGCCGCGTCGTGCGCCGCGCCGCCCGTACTTCTTGCGTTCCTTTATGCGGCTGTCGCGCGTGAGGAATCCCGCCTCTCTGAGCGGTGGAATGTTTTCCTCGCTCACGGTACTCAGCGCACGCGCCAGGCCGAGCCTGACCGCCTCCGCCTGGCCAGTCGGACCTCCGCCGCTGACGCGGACGATCACGTCGAACTTGCCGAGGGTCTTGGTGACCTTGAGAGGCGCAAGGACTGTGGCGCGCTCCCGCTCGATCGTGAAGTAACTGTCGAGGTCGCGCTGATTGATGAGGACTTGTCCGCTGCCTCGCCGGAGGCGCACGCGCGCGACGGCCGATTTCCTGCGCCCCACGGCCCAGATGGTGGAACCGTCTTCTGTCATATCGCCCTGAATCCTCCCATCATACTCGCTTGCCGAGCGGCGAGATCTTCATCGGCTCGGGCCGCTGTGCGGCATGGGGGTGAGTGGGGCCCGCGTATATCTTCAGTTTGCGCAGCATCCTGTTGCCCAGGGAACCCTTGGGAAGCATTCGCCGCACTGCCAGGCGCAGCACCTCCTCTGGCTTGGTCTCCATCATCCGGCGCATCGGGATCCGACGGAGGCCACCCGGATATCCGCTGTAGCGCTGGTATTCCTTCTGGTTCATCTTGTCGCCGGTCACGCGAACCCTGGCGGCATTTGTCACCACGACGAAATCGCCCGTGTCCACGTGGGGCGTGTAGGTCGGGCGATGCTTGCCCATCAGGACCATCGCTATGCGGCTCGCCAGTCGGCCGAGCGTCTTGTCGGTCGCGTCAATGTGCAGCCAATGCCGTTGCACCTGTCCGGCCTTGGCCATGAATGTCTTGGCCACGTCCTGCGTCGCTCCTGCGTAAGAAAATCAGGATCCCCTCGGCCATCTCTTGCCCGGAGCACTGGAATATACCGCGTCCCCGACCGAAAGTCAAACGTGCCCTCGGCCGCGCGACGAGATGCCCGCACCTTGACAATCCTCGGCGGCAACGGCGATAATGTGAGCCGTCCACCGGATGTGTATCTCCAACCGAGAGGCTCACCGTGTCGGACCCATCATGTGCCGCCGAGCGGCGACGCGTCCTCATAGTTGACGATGACGAGGCGATCCGTAACCTGTGCAGCACGATAGTCGCCTCCGCCGGGATGGAGCCGATCTGCGCAAGCGACGCGGACGAAGCAGCGGAGTTCCTCGCACGCTACCTGCCCGACTACGTCCTCCTCGACGTGAACCTCCCGGGTCGGTCCGGAATGGAAATGCTCCGCGAGATCCGTCTCCGATTTCCGGTCACGAGGGTGATCATGGTGACCGGTTACGCTGCTGTGGACCTCGCCGTCGAGGCGATGAAACTCGGCGCAGACGACTACATCCCTAAACCTTTCACCGCCGAAAGACTCCTGGCGGTCCTCGGGGGGTCCCAGACGAGGTCCCACTCCGGCGCCTCTGCTGTCGCGCCGGTGCGCACGTCCTTCTGCGGAATGGTCGGCGTTTCGACGGCCATGCAGGAGACGTATGAACTCATCGAGAAGGCGGCCCGCAGCGACAGCACTGTCTTGATCGAGGGAGAAAGTGGGTCGGGCAAGGAACTGGTCGCCCGGGCGATCCATGCCTGCTCTCGTCGCGCGAAGGCGCCGTTCTTGCCTGTCAACTGTGCCGCCATCCCACCCGCGTTGATCGAGAGCGAACTGTTCGGTCACGTCACGGGCGCGTTCACGGGCGCAAACGCGGATCGGGAGGGCCTCCTCATCGCGGCGGGGGACGGTACGGTCTTCCTCGACGAGATCGCGGAACTGCCGGCCGACGTGCAGGTGAAACTTCTTCGCGCCCTCCAGGAGATGGAAGTCCGGCCGGTCGGCGCGAACGCATCCGTGCCGTTCAGGGCACGCATCATCGCCGCTACCAACCGCGACCTGTCACAGGAGGTCTCCAGGGGCGCCTTCCGCCGGGACCTGTTTTACAGATTGCATGTCGTGCCGATATTCCTTCCCCCGCTGAGGGAACGCCGCGAGGATATTCCGGTCCTCGTGGAGCACTTCCTGCGCCTCTATGGAAAGCGCAACGGAAAGGAGATGATAATAACCCCGGGCGCGCTTCGCCACCTCATGCGATACGACTGGCCCGGCAACGTCAGAGAACTGGAGAACGCGATTCAGCGCGCTTTTGCGCTCCTCGATGGCGACACGATAGACATCGAGGATATGCCAGTTTTGTTTCCGCGTCAGGCCCTCTCGGCCGCGGCGCCGTCGAGTCCTCCGGAAACAACTCGCGGCGACCTCCTCGCCCGGCACGAAGCAGAAGCCATACGTCTCGCGTTGCGCCAGGCGCGCGGGAAGAAGCCCGAGGCCGCTCGCATCCTTGGCATTGGCGTCGCTACTCTGTATCGCAAGATCAAGAAATATGGCATAGTTTCATTTTGATAATTTTCTCTCACTTTCGGTCTCCCTCCTAAGACTTTTACCCGCTTCGCGTTACAGCGGTCGCGACTTCGCGCTTCGCCTCAAAGTGATAAGGCTGTCTCGCTCAGATACCGACGATAGTGTGCCCGGCGGGTAACGCCTGTTCGAGAAGCGTGAAGTAAAAGCCCTGTCCGCCGAACCTTACATCCTTGCACGGCGCCACCGCAGCGTTTTGTCGGTGCAGGATACCCATCGGTATGCGCTTTGCAAGGCCATGCCCTGGCCGATGTGGGGGCCGCAAAAAGTCTTTCCAACGCGGAGGACACTATGTCGTCCAGGCCAATAATCCTTGTCGTTGACGATGAACCTGCTATACGGGACATGCTCGAAGAAATGCTCGAACAGGATGGTTGCGATGTCATCCAGGCGGAGGACGGGGAGAGTGCCCTGGCATCCCTGGACGAGTGCCTTCCGGACCTGGTGCTGACCGATTTGCGCATGCCGGGGATGGGAGGTCTGGGGCTCGTGGAGGCGTTGCGGCGACGCGATCCGACTCTGCCTGTCATCGTCCTCACCGGCCACGGCACGATCGAGACGGCTGTGGAGGCGATGCGCCGGGGGGCGATAGATTTCGTGGAGAAGCCGATCGAACGTCAACGGCTCGGCTCGGCCATACGGGCGGCGCTCGACCGCCAGGCGCTCCGGCGCAAGGTTTACCGGATGCGAAGCGAGCAGTGCCGCCGATTCGGCGAGATCGGCGAGGCGCTCATCGGAAACAGCCCGAAGATGGTCGAGATATACCGGATGATAAAGCAGGTCGCCCGCAGCCCGGCCACAACTGTGCTCATACAGGGCGAAAGCGGGACTGGCAAGGAGTTGATCGCACGATGCATCCACCGGATATCCGATCGGCGCGAGAAGCGGTTCATGGATATCAACTGCGCCGCATTGACCGAGACGCTCCTCGAGGCGGAACTGTTCGGCTATGAGAAAGGCGCATTCACGGGCGCCGCCACGACCGGCAAGATGGGGCTTCTCGAGGCCGCCGACGGGGGCACGGTCTTCCTGGACGAGATCGGAGAGATGAGCCTTCCGCTCCAGGCCAAACTCCTCCGCGTCCTCCAGGAGAAGCGGTTCAAGAAGGTCGGCGGACTGGACGATATCGCGGTTGACGTCCGGATCATCGCCTCCACGAATCAGGACCTCGAGAGGCTCGTGGAGGAGGGAAAGTTCCGCCTGGACCTCTACTACCGTCTCCGCGTGATGCCGATATTCGTGCCGCCTCTGCGCGAGCGGAAGGAAGACATCGTACCCATCGCGGAACACTACCTCGAGGTCTTCTCCGCAGCGCTGGGCAAGCGCATATCAACCATAACACCGGAGGCACGGGCTGCCCTCGAAACCCACTCCTGGCCCGGGAACGTTCGCGAATTGAGAAACGTCATAGAGCGCGCCGTCGTGCTGGCGACGTCCGATGCCATCGGGCCCGAGGCCCTGCTCTTCGGCGGGAATCCCTCGCGCTCGAGAAAGAAGGTCGAGTTCGACATGGCGGACCTGACCATAGCCTCGATGGAACGGCAGTTGATCAAGAAGGTGCTCGAGACGACGTCGTGGAAGCGCTCCGAGGCCGCGAGGATACTCGGAATCAACCGCACCACGCTCTACAACAAGATCCGCGACTACGCCCTTTCCCCCGGAGGCGAGGGATGACCGCAGCGTTGGCAACCGGCGAGAGTACACCGCGCGCGGCCGGCGAAGCGACGCTCGCTTCCCTCACGCGGGCCATGGAAAACCCGCTGGCCGCTATCGTCGCATCGTCGCAACTCCTCGTCGAGGAACTCGGGCCGCGTCACCGTTGCACTGGCCTCGCCTGCCTCATTCGCGAGACCGGCCGCAGGCTCCACCGCACCATACACGACCTCTCCGTCCTTGCCTCTCCGGCCTCGTTCCATCCGCGGCCCACGGACCTGACGGCGCTCCTGCGTGCAGAGACCATGGGGGCCGGCGAACGCGCGCGCGCCAGGGCGGTTCAAGTGCTTGCGAACCTCCCAGCCGACCCGGTGATGATTGAGGCAGACCCGGCGTTGCTCGCCTCCGCGGTCGAGCGCATCCTCGACCACCAGTTGGCCGTTGTGCCCGCGCAGGGACTGGTCGAGGTGTCCCTCCATCACAATCATCCGGAGCGCGTTCGCGTCATCTTCTCCGACAACGGCCCACCGGTCCCCCGCGATGGGCTGCGCATGATTTTCCAACCTTTTTACGCTTGCGCTGGCCGCGACTGCGGCCTCGACCTCGCAGCCGTCGAGAGGATTGTGCGCCTCCACGGAGGGAGCATCCGCGCCCTGCGAAACGCCCGCGGTGGCCTCACGTTCGCCTGGCATCTGCCTCTGTCGTGCAAGTCCGCTTCCAGGAGGTCTCGACCATGACGAAGGCAAGACGCCGCCTTTTGGACCAGGCCGTTCACCTGCTCATACGCGGCTACCAGGAGGAGATGAGCCTGTATCGTCTCGTTCGCGATATATCTCAGCGTCAGGTGAGGACGCTCGACGGGCAGGATGGCCTGCGGGCTTTCTGCGAGTTGCATCGTCGGAAGGAACAGGTGCTCGACCTGATAGGCCGCATAGAATCAGAGATGCGGGTCGCCAAGGAGGTGGTTCTCTCTCACTCGCCGACGGATTGCCCGCATCGCCATCGCCTCGTGGAGATACTCCAGGACGTCCAGGGACTGATTCGCGCTGTCCGCGAGGCGGAAGAACTCAACGCGGACCGTCTTCAGCGGGTGCCGGCCTGAGAGACCTCAGCGTGCCGGTGGCGGTGGCGAGACGGCCGCCCCCTGTGGTACCTCGCCTTCTTCGAGGCGGTTCACGATCTTGCTTATGATCATGCGCCCTTGCGCGCGCCCCCCGAACGAGCCCACTCGTACCGTCACCCTCGTGGCAGTGTGCGAGACGGAGACGAGTGTCACGTAGATCTTCGCACCGTCCGGAAACCGCGTGTGGAACGTCGCCCTGGTGGTGTCCCCGCGCGCCTCGACCACTCCGTCGCTGACGGTCTGTAGGACGTCGCTTGTGGCCTCGCGCACCTCGGGCAGTGGCGCGCCGATGATCTCGTCAACGGCGCTCATGTAGTATGCCACCGACGTCCCCGCCGCTGCTGCCCCTGCCGCGACCCCCGACGCGACCATCAGTTCCACGCAGCCCGTTAGTCCCAGCAACAGGCCGCTCACGGCGATAAGCGTCCCCACTGTGCGCTTCACGTGTCACCTCCGAGTGATGTTGCCTTCTGCCCGTCCTCTCGCCGGGCGACTGGCCGTATCCTATCAGGCTGGCCACTTTCATTCAAGTCTCGAATCGCCCGGAGGGTTGCCCGGGATGGCACTGGCCCGCACTCACGGCGCGCGGAAGGGCGTGCTCCACAGGTGAGAGCCGGACGCGTAGAACACCCTTCCGGCGACGATCGCAGACCCCGCGGTCGCTGGCGCCGTCAGGTCTGCCAGTTTCACGGGCGCGAGGTCGGGCCGGACCTCCACGATGCTTGCGCTCAGGATCGCCAGGACGCGTCCGTCGGGGGAAACCATGAGCGACTGATCGGACCGCAAGGGTCGGCCGAACTGGGAGAGGTCTCCGGTGGCGACGACACTGCGTCCAGCAGGGTCAAAGGCGAAGACGACCGACCGGTCTGTCAGGCCGTAGACGATTCCATCCCGCCCGACGCGGACGGTGTTGATTTCTCTCGCGCCGGCAACTGGCTCACAGTCGAACACGATCCTCTGCGACGCCCAGTCCATCACGTAGAGACGCGCCGCCTGCGCCCTCTCATGGCCTCCGCCCGGCGTGTATATGCTCGTTCCGCCGACCAGATCCCCGTTCTCCAGCGCGTCGAGCGTGACAGTGCTGTGGCCTGGAAGTAGGTCGGAGTCCGCAAGGAGCGTCGTCTTCCCTGTCGGGATATCGTGGATGGCCATGCCGCCTCCCACGTATCCGTAACCGGGGAAGCCCGCCATGACCAGGTGGCGTCCGTCGGGGTGTGCGAGGAGGACACGGGGCCGCCCGATGGCTGCGGGATACTGCGCTACGAGTCTGGGGTTAGCCTCTTCATCGCCCGTGTCTCGCCAGGGCCGGGTTGTATCGAACGCGTAGAGCATACCTCCGCTGTACGCGGCGCCGTAGAGGATGTTTCCCACGGATGCGATGGCGCAGAAGTTCCCGCCTCCCACCTTCTTCAGCCCGCCATGGTTGACGAGCCTGCTCGTCTGAGGATCGAACGAGAACAGGCGGAACGGGTGGCAGGTCGAACCGAAGACGAGCCCGCCCGGTCCGGCGCCTATCGAGGTTATCATTGCGCCGTCCGAGGCGTAGTCGAACCGGACCTCGCGCGATGTGCCGTCGGCCTCCAATAGCGTGAAGGTCCTCTCCGCCAGGTCGAAGCGGGTCACCTTGCTGCCGTCCGGGAAGTCGTTCAGCGAGTCCTGCCATTTGATGGCGCGGATGGGTGCCCGCGGGGCCGGCGCAGTGACCGTCTCTGCGGATCCCGCCGAGAGACGTAGCCACGGCGTATCGCCGTGCAAACGCCCATACACGTTGCCGTCTGTCCCCTTGTACACGGTTCCCGTGCCTACCTTCCGGTCGCGTTCGTCGGCGATCTGGTGTCGCTCCCCCGTCCGGACGTTCATGGCGACGAGGTTGCAACGCTCGGTGCCGAGTCCGGCGTAGATCCATCCAGAGGAATCAACCGCGAGGGAGGAGGGGTACTTTTCCGATGGGTCCAGGCGCCCGACATTCCGCAGCGTGCGTCCTGCAGGGTCGAACGCCAGGAGGTGGGCACTGGGATAGGTTCCGGCGTAGATGGTTCCGTCGTCTCCCTCGGTGAGCGACATCGCGGTGCCAGCGTGTGCATCCTCTGCGAATGTCCACTTCCGCTGCGCGGGGTCGAACTCCAGGAAGATACTGCCGAACATTGTGTATATCATGCCCCGCGACGAATGCAGGACGCAGTAGTTGGCCTCGTTGCCAGCCTCTCGGTTCGGATACCAGAACTGCTCCGCTTCGCCAGTGACCGCATCAATGAGGAGGAGGGAGGTGCGGCTGACATCCAGCGGGAAGGCGGCGATCATCCGCGTTCCGCGGGCATCTGTGAACGCTATTATCCCACGCGCCTCGGACACGGGAGCGGGGATACCGTGGTCAACGGGTGTGGCCTCGCCGGCGAGCGTTGCCCGGATCGCGCATACCGCAAGTGCCGCTACCACCAATTCTGGTGCTCTCATCTCGACAGCCTCCATCAAAGTTCAGGATCGATCCGGTCCGGACCGGCGGAGGGACACTGCGGCGGACACCCGGCCGGCCCGCGGCGAGTGCGCGACAATGGATATGTCCACCGGTCGTGGCGAACGCATCACCCAGGTCAGTTCCCGGTACTCGGACGGCGCCAGGTGGCCCAGTTCGATGCGGTTGCGATTGGCCAGGAACTCCACCTCCGGGGGCCTCTCCACCTCCACCACTACGCCTGGCGCGTGTGTGAGACCGGCGCCGAGCGACGTGACGGAGGTCGGGAGGTGGCCCTCGTTCGCCACCCGGCAACGCACGCGGTGGAGGCCGTCTGCCAGTGGCTCGGCCTCCGCGACGGGAATGACGAGCCTCGGTGCGCGGATGGCCAGGGCACGGATGAATCGCCCCGCCTTCTCCCAGGTCGGCAGCCGCTCGTTGCGGGCGACGTTTCCGTGTCCCGCGGGCAGCCAGCCGCCTATCTCGACGCGACCCAGCTGCGGATGATCGAACGGCCGCCATTCTGCGAAAACCCCTTCCTCCGGGTGGGCGTCGTGCCACGCCAGACAGCGCCTCTCGCGTTCTCGCTCTTCCTCCGGAGTCATCCGGAAGATGTCGTCGGTCGTGTATCCGACCGAGGTGTAGAGATTGCCCAGTTCGATCTCCAGCACGAGCAATCCGCAATGACGATATCCCCACTCCAGGAACGCTCCGTGGAGCGCTATCGGGTGGGCGAGTTCGTGGCGGTATTCGTGGACCGCCTTCGCTGGAAACCCCAGGATGCGCGCGCCCAGCGCTGCCATGGTGCGGAACAGGAGAATGTCGGGTGCGTTGATATCCGCATCGCCGCCCACGGTGGGAGGCCGGAGGACGGCGGGCGCTCCGGTATGGAGGCCCATCATGCCGAAGAGGTTCGGGCGATCCAGGATGTAGTCGGCGAGCGCGCGTACCTCCGGCTCGCAGAACGGATACCGCCCGGAGCCCCATTGCTCGTGGCGCGGCCTCCAGTTGGCCGCCCAGTTGCGGTTGAAATCGTGGCCGATCGAGGCCGGGTCGAACCACGGCCCGCCGTCCCAGTCGTGGATGAGACCCTCGTCGGTGAGACGGTACCGACGGCCCCCGCGATCTCCGGGAAGTCGCGGGACGAGCATGCGCGGCTCGTCGTCGGGACTGAACCACGGGCCATTCGGGTCCGGCACCCGCATCTTCAGGATCTTCCCGTCGCCGTCCAGGTCTGTGGGGGTGATGCAGTTCTTCCGCGGTTCCGGCGTCTCGCGGCTGCGCAAGCGGTGACCGTGGAGGAGCACCTCCTCTGCGCCATCCACGCAGACGCGCGGGCAGATGTGGAACGCCACGTGAGAGAGAAGTTCACGTGTCGTGGCGTCGGAGTCGGCGCGTGAAAGAAGGTCGTACGCCAGATGGAGCGCGCATGCCGAACCGGAAAGTTCCACCGCGTGCAGGTTCCCGTGAACCAGATAGCCTGGCTTCTCGTCGGCCTGACCGGAATCGGGACGGGTGATCCGCAGCATCGGGATATCCCTGCCTTCCAGGCTCTTTCCGATGTACCGGACCTCGGCCAGGTCAGGCCTCCATCGGGCAAGGCCCTCTATCTGCGAGCGGAGTTCCTCGTACGGGCGGAACGTCGTGAAGTCGAAGACCGGCACATCCATTGCCTCATCCCTCCGGGTGCTGTTCGAACTGACCTGTCGGCGCCGGTGACGCCGCGGCTCCGAGCCACCGGTTGGCTGCCTCCAGGAACTCCGCTCGGGACCTCGCGCGTGCCACGGCCCGGTTGAAGTCCCTTCCGTTGCGCAGGCGCTTGGCGTAGTGGCAACTCTGCTTGCGCATCATGACCGTTCCCCGCAATTCGCCGTGGTGATCCGTCAGGCCGTCGTAATGTTCGAGGAGGAGCGAGAGTATCTCCTCGTGGGTGGGCACCGTCGGCTGCCTGCCCGAGTGGATGAGGGTGGCTATATCGCGAAATATCCAGGGCCGGCCGATGGCCGCCTGGCCGAGCGCTATGGCGTCGCATCCGGTCATCTCGAAAAGTCTTACGGCGTCCTCGGGCCGGCGGATGCCACCGTTTCCCACGGTCGGAACGCGAACGGCGCTGCGAACGGCCGCGATCAGCGACCAATCCGGTTGGAGCGACGATGCTCCGCGTGCAAAACGCGGATGGATACAGATAGCCACTGCCCCCGCGTCCTCGGCTCTTCGTGCCGCCTCTATGGCCGACACGTTGCCTCGATCCAACCCAGCCCGCAACTTCACCGTCACACGCCCCTCCGCCACGCGGGCCATTGCGGCGACGATCTCGCCTATACGTTCTGGAGATGCCATCAATCCGCCGCCCAGTCCGTCGGACACGATCCGACGTTTCGGACAACCGCAGTTCAGGTCCACGAGGTCGAATCCCATCTGGAGGAGGATGCGAGTTGCCTCGGCGGCTTCGCCCGGGTCGGCGGAGAGTATCTGCGCCGCGATCGGATGCTCGTCATCGCGGAACCGCAGGAGGCCCCTGGTCGCCTCGATGCCCCTGATTACCTCGCGCGCCTTCACGACCTCCGTCGTCACGAGCGCAGCGCCGAACCTCCGGCATATGCGCCGGAACGGCCAACTCGTGTAAGCAGCCATGGGGGCCAGGAAGAGGCGACCTGGAACGAGCACGCTGCCCAGGCGAAGTGGCGTTTCCGGGTCGACCATACCGCTTTTCTCCTGAACGAAGTTCGTCCTTCCTCCGGTCGCAATGCGCGCTGCACTACCTTATTCGTCCTCACTGAATGCAGTCAAGCGGTTACATGGTTTATTGTGCTGGTGAGACTCGCCCTGTCGCGACGGACGCCGAGTGGCCGGGTTGTTCCGTCCTTGCAAAAATCGCGTACCGCTGTTAGAGTTCCGGTTGTGAAGGGAGTCCGCGGGGGCGCTTCATCGGTCGCTCCGGGGTCCGGAAGGAGTGGCACATTGAAAGGCAGGCCGCAGGACTACATGGACGTGGGTATCGTCCATTTCATGGCGTATCCCGACGCCACCCGCGACGATTCGCGGTCAGTCGAGACGCTCGAGGCTCTGTGCCGCGACGACTACTTCAGGGTCGTCGAGGTGACGCACATCGGCGACGAGACGGTGCGGCGGAGGGCGATCGAACTCGTGCGGAAATTCGGCAAGCGCACGGTGTTTGGCGCACAGCCGGTGCTCCTTGGTTCGCAGGCCGACCTGAACTCCTGCGACCCGCCGGTCCGTCAGAAGGCGCTGGACGTGGCGCGTGCAGCCCTCGCGGAGGCGAAGGAGTGGCAGCCTGACTGGTTCGTCGTCCTCAGCGGCCCCGACACGGCTCCGCCCGAGCGCCCGCTCGCCAGGGCGATGCTGATCGCCTCGCTGAAGGAACTGTGCGAGTTCTCTCGCCGACAGGCTAACGCGCCGGTTGTGCTGGAGGTGTTCGATAGATTGCCTCAGGGCAGGCACCGTCTCATAGGCCCGACCGAGGAAGCAGCAGACGTCGCTGACCAGGTGTATCCGTACTTCCTCTCGTTTGGGTTGATGATAGACCTCAGCCATATCCCGCTTCTAGGGGAATCGCCGGAGCAGGCGGTGCGTGCCGCGAGCCCATACCTCCGTTCGGTTCACATCGGCAACTGCGTGGTCAAGGATCCCCAGCATCCCGCCTACGGCGACAATCATCCGGTCCTCGGCACGCCAGGTGGGGAGAACGGGGTGGACGAGGTCGCGGCCTTTCTGAGGGCGCTGCTCGAAGTCGGCTACATCGGGCCGGAGAAGCATAACATCGTCTCCTTCGAGGTCAAGCCCTTCGGCAACCAGACCTCCGAGGAGGTCATCAGTCGGTCCAAGGAAGTTCTCGACGCAGCCTGGGCGGCGCTGTGAGGCCGGAACCGGTCGCCCGGGGGTGCGTCTAAATCTAGGGCGGAGACGACCCGCTTGAGCGTCGCCACTGCGAACGCCGGGGGAGCCGCCGACGAGGAACTGCTGGCCGCCTGTCGCCGCGGCGACCCGGAACCCTTCGGCATCCTCGTCGAGCGTCATCAGGACAAACTCTTCAATCTGGCGTATCGCCTGACCGGCGATCGGGATGAGGCCGCCGACGCCGTCCAGGAAGCGTTTCTGAAGGCATGGCGAGGAATGGCGCAGTTCAAGGGCGAGTCGGCGTTCTATACGTGGGTTTTCAGGATACTCGTCAACGAGGTCCGGAGCCGGATGAGATTCCGAGCGGTGCGGCCCAGGCCGGAGAGTCTGGAGGCCTCCGACCCCGCTGATGAGCGCAGGACAGGAGTTGCCGGGCGACTCGCCTCCGGCGCGGCGGGTCCGCTCGAGGAGGCATGTCGGGCGGAGAGGAGGAATCTCGTCGAATCGGCCCTCGCCCGGCTCGAGCCTATCCACAGGGAGGTCATCGTGCTTCGCGACGTCGAGGGGCGCGACTACGGCGAGATCGCCGACCTTCTCGACTGCCCGCGCGGCACCGTCAAATCGCGGATTCACCGGGCGCGCCAGGCCCTGCGCGACCTCCTGAGGCCGGTGCTCGAGAGCGAAGGGGATCTGCGGTGAAGGAGTGCTCGAAGATACAGGACGAGTTGTCCGCCTATCTTGACGGCGAACTGGCGCCGGAGGATTCCGAGCGTGTGCGCTCCCACCTCGTCGCGTGCGAGCGGTGCCGACGGGAGGCCGAGGACCTTCGCCGCGTTGCGGCTGAGGTTCGCGACCTCCCACGGGTTGCGGCACCGGCTGATCTTCGCGAGCGGACGCTCGAACGCGTGAGGTCGGAAGGAGCAGGGGCGACCACGTCGCGGCTGCGGCTCGTCTGGCCCGCGGCCGCAGCAGTCCTCATTGCAGGCGCACTGAGCCTGTACGCGTCATTCTCGCGCAGGACCGCACTTCCAGGCCCGCGCTACGAGTCTCCGGCTGCGGGAACCGGCGGGCGGCTCCTCGAATCGCCCCCGCCTGTCGAGCGCGCGCCAGTTCCGGGCCGTGCCGCTTCTCTGCGCGCTGCCGACGAGGCCTCCGAAGCGATGCCACGCACTGCTGACGCGCTTCCATCGGCAGTACCTGATCTAAAGGCGCTTGCGCACGCGCTCGGAGAGCAGCCCGAACCGCCGGTCGAGATATTCATTGCGTCGTCCCAGCCTGAACAGGCCATGCAACAGGTGCAGGCGCTCCTGATACAGAACCGGATCGGCGTACCGGAAGCAGCGGGGCTCGAGTCAATGCGGAGGGCAGAGGCCCCGGGCACATCGCCCCTGGTCCTCCATCTCACACCGGATGAGCGGGCGCTACTCGTCCAACTCCTGCATCAGGCGCAGATGAAGCCTGCTGTGACTGTCGGACAGGCAGCCATCTTCGACCAGCGCAGGAAGTTCGCTCTCGGCAGGGTATCCGGAGAGGAGCGCGAGACAGTGGCTGAACCTGCCGCGGGAAAAGACAAGGCTGCGCCCGAGCCGCGCATGCCCGTCCTGCTGAATTTCGTTCCGCCTCCGCTGCCGCCCGGCCTGATCGAGGTGCCGCCCCCCACCGAACCGGCCCGCGCACCATGAAAGGCAGCGCGGAGCGAGGACTTGCGCAACTCCAGTGGCCGTCGGATAATGCAGCCGCCGAGCCGGCGTACTCAGGCGTCTTCGCTTCGGTCGGTGACAATACATGAGAGCGGTGTTCCTTTCCGACGCCCACGTCCGCGCGCACGACGATCCGAACCTGCCCGCGCTCATCGCTTTCCTCGAACGCGTCGGCACACGCGTGGAGCGCGTGTTCATCGTCGGAGACCTGTTCGACACCTGGTATGCCTTCCCCAGGGCGGTCTTCGATGAATACGTTCCGCTCCTCGGCGCTCTCCACTCCCTGCGCAGGGCTGGTGTGAGGATCGCGTACGTGACGGGCAACCACGATTTCGAGCCGGGCGACTACATGAGCAGGATACTCGGTGCGGAAGTCCATGACACCGAGATGGTCCTGGACGCCGACGGCCAGCGGGCGTTTGTCGCGCACGGTGA